>OJGT01000208.1_pt1 | contig 9549 bp, 8 predicted proteins | sample 1595031 | NCBI WGS metagenome assembly OJGT01 (sample SAMN05416857, study PRJEB24817) | seawater metagenome | isolation source: Sea water | place: Canada:Atlantic | collected 2013-11 | reverse complement strand
CCTCTACGTCTCGTGGGCTCGGAGATGTGTATAAGAGACAGAGCGTATACATTGATGCAAGTTCTGGCCGATTAGTCGGTCATAGCAATGACGATAAACGCTTTGCTGATTTATTTTTTAAATTACATTTTATGGATTATGGTTTACTGGGAAAGAGGGGAAGTTTTAATAATGGCTTAGTAATATTCTTTTCTCTGCTTACCTTATTACTTTGTTTGACTGGTGCAACTTGGGTAGTTGATTTAATACGAAAAGGTCGTTACAGATTATAGTTCTTCAATTTTATAAGTAATTAAATTATAGGCAATAAAAAAGCGAAGATTAACTATGTTAATGCTTCGCTTTATTTCCGCTTTCTTTATTATCTTTACTTATCTCAAAAGAGTGTAAAATAATAAAGTAGAAAGTGAGTTCTAATTAAAGAGCTACAACGTTCTCAGCTTCTGGGCCTTTTTGACCTTGTTTAACACTGAAAGATACTGCTTGACCGTCAGTAAGAGTACGGAAGCCGTCTCCTGTGATAGCGCTAAAGTGAACAAACACGTCAGGACCATTTTCTTGCTCAATAAAACCGAAACCTTTAGTTTCGTTGAAAAATTTAACTTTACCAGTAACTGAATCAGACATTTTACATTTTCCCGTATTCTTAAAAAATAATATTAGTGTAGCGTTTTATTTATTAGGATAAATCCATAAAATTAACGCCGTTTTTACCCGAGTAAATGCCCTCTACCATAAGTAGTACAGGAAGAGGAAGGAAACAAACCATATTCGTAACAAAGCGTATTTGGAACAAACTACTAGCTTGCATTGCCTAAATCCGTTTGTTAAAAATATTCAAATATAAAGCTATCTGATAAATCTAAAACAAAAGTTAGTATCAACCTTCATCCGCAATACAAAAACTCAACGCAGCGGCATAATAACACAGCTATTTTTAATATGCTTTAGGAAAAGCTTAAATAGTTCATTATTTTTTGTAAATAATTTCACTTTTTTAATGTGAAAAACCCACATAGCCCATAAACACTAGCCTTGCGATAATTAGCAATAGGGTGAATGTTCATGATTTATGTGGGTTATATTGAAAATAAGTAATAAATTAGCTAATTAAAGAAAATTATTACTTAAATTCTACTTATGATTAAAGTGCTGCAATTTGCTCTTTTTGCTCTAACATTTTAGTTAATGCTGATTCTGCTTCGTTTAATTTCGCTTTTTCTTTGTCAATTACAGCAGCGGGTGCCTTGCTAACAAAATTCTCATTGCTGAGCTTACCGCGTGTTCTCGCAGCATCTTTTTCGAGCTTATCAATTGCTTTGTCTAAGCGTGCTAATTCGGCGTCTTTATCAATAAGACCTGCCATCGGAATTAATAGAGATAAATCACCAACAACAGCTGATGCACAAGCAGGGCCTTGCTCGTTTTCAGGCAGTACAGTAATACTCTCTAATTTAGCTAGAGAGCTTAAAAACTGTTCGTTTTCAGTCAAACGTCGTTGATCGATGTCGCTAACGTTTTTAAGTAATACAGGTAATGATTTACTTGGTGAAATATCCATTTCACCTCGAATGTTACGAATGGCAACAATAAACTGTTTAACCCACTCTAAATCATCAATGGCTTGTTGGTCACAATTACTTTCATTAAATTGTGGGAATGCCTGCACCATAATTGAATCGTCAGTTTTACTGAAGTTACTCAAAGGTTGAACTCGTTGCCAAATAGTTTCAGTGATAAAAGGCATGATAGGATGCATTAGGCGGAGTAAACCTTCCAATACATTGACTAAGGTATGACGTGTACCACGTTGCTGAGCTTCATTTCCTTTGAAAAACACCGGCTTTGTTAATTCTAAGTACCAATCACAGAATTGATTCCAAGTGAACTCATATAAAGCTTGTGAAGCTAAATCAAAACGGAAAGTGTCAAAGGCTTCATGCACTGTTTTTACTGTTTGTTCAAACTGGCCAATGATCCAACGATCGGCTAATGAGAATTCTAGTTCGGCATTAGCTTCTTGGCCACAGTCAAACTCTTCGGTGTTCATTAGTACATAACGGCTAGCATTCCATAACTTGTTGGTGAAATTACGGTAACCCTCAAGGCGCTTCATATCCCAGCTAATGTCACGTCCTGTGGTTGCAACAGACGTTAAGGTAAAGCGTAATGCATCCGTACCATGAGCCTCAATACCATTTGGGAATTCTTTTTTGGTAAGCTTGTCTATTTTCTTAGCAAGCTTAGGTTGCATCATATTACCAGTACGTTTTTCTAATAAATCTTCTAAAGAAATACCGTCAATCATATCTAAAGGATCTATTACATTACCTTTAGATTTACTCATTTTATCGCCATTTTCATCACGAATTAGACCTGTCATATAGATCTTTTTAAAGGGTATTTGTGCTTTGCCATTTTCGTCTTTGTTGAAATGCATGGTCATCATGATCATACGCGCAACCCAGAAGAAAATAATGTCAAAACCAGTCACTAAAACATCAGTAGGGTGGAATGTTTTTAAGTCTTCAGTTTCATTTGGCCAGCCTAGCGTTGAAAAAGTCCAAAGGGCTGAAGAGAACCATGTATCTAATACGTCATTATCTTGCTTAAGTGTTACATTCGCAGCAATGTCGTTATTCGCTCTTACTTCTTCTTCGGTTCGACCAACATAAACTTTACCACTTTCGTCATACCAAGCTGGAATACGATGTCCCCACCATAATTGGCGAGAGATACACCAATCTTGAATATCGTTCATCCAAGAAAAATATAAGTTTTCATATTGTTTTGGTACAAATTCGATTTGACCATCTTTAACTGCATCAACCGCTGGGCCTGCTAATTTTTCAACACGCACATACCATTGGTCAGTTAACATTGGTTCAATGATCACACCCGATCTATCGCCATAAGGGGCAACTAAATCATGATCTTTAACCTCAACTAATAAGCCAAGCTCATCAAATTTTGCCACAATCGCTTTACGCGCAACAAATCTGTCCATACCTGCGAATTCACTTGGTAATTCAGTACTGTAGGCATCACAGATCTCGCCTTTGGTATCATAAACTTCTGCCGCTGATAAAATAGCAGCGTTTTTATCTAAAATATTAATTTGCGGTAGTGAGTGACGTTTGCCGACTTCGTTATCGTTAAAGTCATGAGCAGGGGTTATTTTTACGCAACCTGTGCCTTTCTCCATATCGGCATGATCATCACCCACAATTGGAATTAAGCGATTTACTAATGGTAATAATACTTGTTTGCCAATCAAATCTTTATAACGAGGATCTTCTGGGTTTACCGCAACACCAGTGTCACCTAATACTGTTTCTGGACGAGTAGTGGCAACCACTAAATAATCAAGACCTTCGGCTGTTTTTACGCCATCAGCTAAAGGATAGCGTAAATGCCACATGTGGCCTTTTTTGTCTTTATTTTCAACTTCTAAATCAGAAATAGCGGTATGGAATTTAGGATCCCAGTTAACAAGGCGTTTACCACGATAAATTAAGTCGTCTTCAAATAAGCGTACAAACACTTCTTGTACCGCTTCAGACATACCTTCATCCATGGTGAAGCGCTCACGGCTCCAATCGATAGAGTTACCTAAACGGCGCATCTGTTTACCGATAGTGCCACCAGACTCTTCTTTCCATTGCCAAATTTTATCAATAAAACCTTCACGTCCGTAATCGTGACGTGTTTTATCTTCTTCTGCTGCTATTTTGCGCTCAACAACCATTTGTGTTGCAATACCAGCATGATCGCAACCTGTTTGCCAAAGGGTGTTTTTCCCTTGCATACGCTGGTAACGAATTAACGTGTCCATGATGGTTTGTTGAAAAGCATGTCCCATATGCAAAGAGCCTGTGACATTAGGTGGTGGGATAGCAATGCTGTAGCTGTCACCTTCACCAGTTGGGCTAAAGTAACCTTGCTCTTCCCAGCTAGTATATAAAGATTGTTCAATGTCGGTTGGGTTGAATGTTTTTTCCATCATGTTCTCGAAATAAAAGTTGTAAATTGTAGGTTATTTGTAACTTAACAATGCGCGGACAAAACTGATGTCGTACGATGTTATATTGCATTAAAAATAGCCTACATTATTGTGTTTCTGCTATTGTTTGATTATCAACTTGAAAACCTAGTTGACGACAAGTCTTAAATCTTTCGCGTGCCAGTTGTTTCAATGTTTCATCACTAGGTACAAAATCAACAATTAATTGAAACTGATTGGCAAAGTTAGGCACTGTGCTAGATAAGTTAATCAAGACTGGTCGACGACCTCGTGGTGCTTGATGACTAATCTCAACTGCTGCACCTTGCTTAGGGCCTTCACCAGATAAGTTATGGGGCACAAAACTATCGCTGTCGAATGCCCATAATAACTCATCTACTTGCTCAGCACTTTTTTGATCTTGAGTATAAATAAATACCCGTTGGTTTTGGCGATAAAAATAGCTAGCTTGTAAACAGGCATGATAAAAAGTTGCGCTAGCATTATCATTGCTAGCATCAGCTTTTTCTTTATCAGGAAGTAAATAAAACATAACCTGTGTTTGCATTGCTATTTATCTCTTAATGTTCTTTTTGAAACAGAACTATTCGCCTTGTTCCTGACCTGCTTTGTTAAGCAAAAATTGCGTTAACATACTTACAGGACGACCTGTTGAGCCTTTATCTTTACCACCGCTACGCCACGCTGTACCAGCAACATCTAAATGCGCCCAGTTATATTTTTTAGTAAAGCGTGCTAAGAAACAAGCTGCGGTAATTGTACCAGCACCTTTGCCTCCTATATTTGCCATATCAGCAAATGGGCTTTCAAGCTGTTCTTGGTAATCGTCCCATAACGGTAAACGCCAAGCTCTGTCACCACTTTGTTCTGACGCATTTAATAGTTCATGAGCAAGTGGGTTATGTGAACTTAGTAAGCCAGTCGCATGTTTACCTAGGGCAACAACACAAGCACCGGTTAAGGTAGCAACATCAATAACAGCTTCAGGATCGAAACGCTCAACATAGGTTAGGGCATCACATAATACTAAGCGACCTTCCGCATCTGTATTTAACACTTCAACTGTTTGTCCAGACATAGTCGTTAAAATGTCACCTGGACGATAAGCATTGCTACTTGGCATATTTTCACAGCCAGCTAAAACACCAATAACTTTAATTGGTAGGTTTAATTCAGCTAAAGCATGCATAGCACCTAAAACACCTGCAGCACCGCCCATGTCATATTTCATTTCATCCATACCTGCGCCAGGTTTTAATGAAATGCCGCCACTATCAAAGGTAAGGCCTTTACCCACTAATACAAGTGGTTTTGAGTCATCATCTATGCCGTTATACGTCATGATGCTCATCAATGATTCATTAACTGAACCTCGACCAACAGCCAAGTAAGAACCCATGCCTAACTCTTCCATTTCTTGCTCATTTACAATGGTAGTTGTGACATTTTCATAGTCATTATCAAGGATTTTAGCTTGTTCAGCTAAGTAGGCTGGATTACAAATATTTGGTGGCATGTTAGCGACATTTTTACAGGTAGTAATACCTTCTGAAATAGCTAGCGCATGATTAATTGCACGTTCACCAATTGGCAGTTCTCGACGAGTTGGTACATTGAATACGATTTTACGCAATGGTCTACGTGGCTCTTCTTTGTGTGTTTTTAAACTATTAAAGCTATATAAACCATCTTGAGTTGCTTCTACCGCTTGTCGTACTTTCCAATAAGTATCACGGCCTTTAACGTGTAGCTCAGATAAAAAGCATACTGCTTCCATTGAGCCTGTTTCATTTAATGTGTTAATGGTTTTATTAATTATTTGACGATATTGACGTTCATCTAATTCACGCTCTTTACCACAACCTACTAATAAAACACGTTCACTGAGAATGTTAGGTACATGATGTAATAATAACATCTGTCCAGATTTACCTTCCAAATCACCTTTACGCAAAAGATTACTGATATAGCCTTCACTTATTTCGTCAAGCTGCTCTGCTGTTGCACTAAGACGGCGTGGTTCAAACACACCAACAACTATACAAGCACTGCGTTGTTTTTCTGGGCTACCGCTTTTTATACTGAACTCCATGAGCTCTCCTTTTGCATAATAATTTAGTTTTTTCTTGGTTATTAATTTACCATACCCGTTCTACTTAAATATGTGTATATTTAAGTAGAACGGGTATATAACTTGCTAAAATCAATAAAAAATAGCACTCTTATCTGTTCAATTGATATGGCTAAGGGCTATAATTATAGGTGCTTTAATTAAAGTCGCTTATTTACTGACTATATAGTTTACTTACTAAAACGGCAAGTCTACTGAATATTTGCTGTAATGTCAGAAAAAAACACAGTTTTTATGGGATCTTTTTGTGATCATCTTTCGTTATTTATTAAAAGAAGTAGCTAAAACACAACTCGCAGTTTTTTTTGTGTTAATGACTATTTTTATCAGTCAAAAATTCGTTCGCGTACTTGGAGATGCTTCTGAAGGAAGTATTCCAGGGCAAATGGTGATGACTTTCATTGCGTTAAAAGTACCTGACTTAGCGGGCATGATGTTACCGTTAAGTTTATTTCTAGGGGTGCTATTAGCTTATGGACGTATATATGCTGATAATGAAATGACCGTTCTACATGCCTGCGGTGTGAGTGAATGGTATGTTGTAAGGGTAACTTTGGTATTAGCCTTAGTGACGGCAATATTTACCGGTATATTCACCTTATATTTAGCCCCAATGGCATCGGAATATCAATATCAAGTAAAAGACCAATTAGCTGCTGATTCAGGTTTAACTTCATTAGTGGCTGGAAGATTCCAAAAAACGGGGAATAAAAAAGCGGTAATTTTTATTCACGGAAAAAACCGAGATGACAATAGTTTTGATAAGGTTTTCGTTGCGCAATTACCAGATGAAAAGCATAGCGAAGAAAGTGTTATTAATTCTAGTTTAGTTTATGCAAAACAAGGGCAAGTTCTTGAAGGTGAGTCAGGCTCTCAACAACTCGTTTTATCAAATGGTACTCGTTATCATAGTGACGCGACAAACGGTGAATTTCAATCGGTTGCTTTTGACCAATATTATATTCAAATTCAAGATCAAGAAATAGAACAAAAACATCGCAAACTAAGTGCGCTACCTACGCAAGCATTATTTTATCCAACCGAAGATAAGTTAGTTGCTGAATATGGGGCAACTATTCAATGGCGTATCGCCTTTCCTTTAGCCTGTATTATTTTAATTTTTATTGCTGTGCCACTCAGTGTTGTAAACCCTAGACAAGGAAAATTTGCCAAAATGCTACCCGCATTAATGTTATTTTTAGGCTACTTTTTATTGTTAACTGCAATGCGTTCTGGCATAGAGCGACAAGCTTTACCTGTAGCTATCGGGCTTTGGCCAATTCATATTAGTGCTTTATTTCTAGGTATTATTTTATTGATGAAAGAGCGAAAAAGCGGTAAGAAATTAAAGGCGAAAATGCCACGGTTTAAGCGAAATGGCTTAGGTAAACAAAAGAGCAAAACTCAAAGTAGAGGGCAAGTATAATGCGAATTTTAGATGCCTATATTGGTCGCATAATCGCTTCAACTACTTTTTTAACCTTAATGGTTTTTGTCAGTGTTAGCGGCATTATTAAATTTGTTGAACAAATGCGTGCCGTTGGCCGTGGAAACTATGATTTAGCTCACGCTGCACTGTACGTACTTTATTCTATACCAAGAGACATTGAAGTGTTTTTTCCTATGTCAGCCCTTATTGGCGGGCTTATTGGTATAGGTATGCTAGCAAGTAATAGTGAATTAGTTGTTATGCAAGCTTCGGGATTATCGCGGTTAGATATTATTAAGTCCGTAATGAAAACAGCGACCATATTAATTTTTGTCAGTATGGCTGTTGGTGAGTGGCTTGCCCCAACAGGTGAAGCAACAGCAAGAGAAATTCGAGCGCAAGCTATTTCTGGCGGTAGTTTAATTTCTTCTAAAAATGGCGTTTGGGCAAAAGATGGTGATTTCTTTGTCAATATTGGTGAAGTATTAGAACAAGGACAGCTTAAAAAGATTCAAATTTATCGTTTTGATGAGCAATTGAAATTAGAAAGTTGGCTTCGTGCTGAACAGGCTGTTTATCAAGATAATGTTTGGTTACTATCCAACGTTGTTAATACTCAATTGAGTAAACAAAAAATTATTACGACCAATGCAAATCAACAAGTATGGGTTTCATCATTAACACCAGAAAAACTTGGTGTTGTAACGGTTACACCTGAATCATTGTCGGTAACGGGTTTAATTGATTACTTAGATTATCTAGAAGCAAATGAGCAAGATCCTAGTCGTTATCAGCTCGCTTTTTGGCGAAAAATAATGCAACCCTTTACCGTTGCTGTAATGTTGCTAGTAGCGCTGTCTTTTATTTTTGGTCCATTACGCTCTGTATCAATGGGCGCAAGAATTATGATGGGCGTTGTAACAGGTATTATATTTTTTGTTTGTAATGAAGTGTTGGGCTCATTGAGTTTGGTTTATCAATTTCCACCACTGATAGGCGCCATTTCACCGAGTATTATATTTGTGAGCGTTGCTTGGTATTTTATAAGTAAAAAAACAACATAAACACATTAAAAAGGCTAAACATATTAAGTGATGAGAATATGTTTAGCCTTGTTTTCTATTTTAAAATGATTATCCGCTTATATTAAAGTCGGCCTTTATTTGCTGCTAGTGTTAATACAACAACTTCTGTGTTGGTTACTCTATCCTGTAAACTCAATTTATTTTTACGATCAAAAATTACCGTTAAATTACCTAAACCTAACAAGGTTGGTATTAAGCGCTTTAACCCTGTTTTTATACTGATACGTGTGCCATCTTGGTTTTGTAAGCGTAATCGCCATGCTTTCATCCCTAAGGTTTGTCCACTTTTTTCCCAAAAATAAACAAAGAAAAAACAGACCCAAGCCAGCTTCCATAATTCATTTGGCCACTTCAACCATGAGGTGTTTGATATCGTATCTGAAAAATGCTCATACCCTTGCATATCATATAAACCAAGGTAGTAGCCTAAGTATATCAATAAGAATGAAACAGCCCCTGCTACCATATAAACAGCAAAGGAGATAAGTACATCATAAACCCATGAGCCGAATCGCCGGCGAAAGCCTGCTCGTGGAAAATGCTCTAATTCATAGTCACTCATAAGATACTCTTAAAATAATAAAAACAAGATAAATTTTTTCGCTAGTCTAACAAAAGTCAGCGTATAACAAAGTAATTAATTTTCTTTTTTAATTATTTCAATTTAACCATGTTGTTTAAATAAACATCACCTGAGTAAGCTTGCGATAAAAAAACTTGTCAACTAGGCTTTTTCTCGTATAATGCCCCCACTTCTTTTTAGTGATAATTTATCTAAAAGGATAAATACTATGTAAATTTTATTTTTTGCATAGCGTTATAGAAAAATGCCAGCGTGATGAAATTGGTATACATGGGGGATTCAAAATCCCCTGTCGCA
>OJGT01000207.1_pt1 | contig 9660 bp, 10 predicted proteins | sample 1595031 | NCBI WGS metagenome assembly OJGT01 (sample SAMN05416857, study PRJEB24817) | seawater metagenome | isolation source: Sea water | place: Canada:Atlantic | collected 2013-11 | reverse complement strand
AGATCTACACTATCCTCTTCGTCGGCAGCGTCAGATGTGTATAAGAGACAGAATATAACCAACATACAAAATTAGTTAGTAATGCTATTAAGTACACGGGGTTAAATGGTTTAGTTATTCAGCCAACAGTGACTAGTGCTACATTCTTTAACACGGCACAACCTATATATTTATATCAATTTAGAATTAACGGTGAGATCGCATATCAGCGCTTCAACGGTTCAACAATAGAGCAACGATTCAACGGAGTTATATGCTAATGACTAATCAATGTGGACAATTATACCAAGAGCGTGATCAGGAGTTTTTTACTGCACTAACTACTGGTGAATCAGCAACCGAGTTTAGCAAGGCAAAATATGAATTATTTGAAGAGTTTGCCCAAAAACCATTTTTAACCAAAACCATAGGTAGTGGCATAGCAGTGGTTGGCGATGAATTCAAAACAACAATAAACAAAAGTGAAGTACCAAAAGCGGGAGAGTTTTACCACCAATTCACTGTAACCAATCAACTAAACCAAGAACTACCACCAATTTTTAGTGGTTCAGTCAAAATTAAGGAAGTCAGATAATGCCTTTAACAACACTAACAAAAAATTTAATGCTAAATGCAATGACACCAGATTTAATTAAATTACATTCTGGTGACCCAACAGCAACAGGTGCACAGAACTTAATAGCAGGAGCTAACAAAGCATGTGCTTATGCAGCTGCGGCTAATGGAGAACGTGACCTAGATGCTGCAGTTGAAGTAGATATACCAGAAGGTGAAACGGTAAGTCATTACTCAGTATGGCAAGGAGCAACACTTAGAAGTTATGATGAGTTCGACAGTAATGCAGAAACCTATGCTAATGCAGGTAAAGCTAATGTAACTAGCGCAAAGATAAAGCTACCTGACCCTGTAGCAGCATAACAGAAACAACACCTAAAAAAGCCTTGCAACTGCAGGGCTTTTTTATACCTGTAACTAGCTTAAATCACATCAAACAAATGTCACACCGCGCAATATAAAGCTCATACTCAACACTTAAATAAAAACAACCACAGTAACCAGTAAAACATTTAAACGGCAACAAAAGCCTAAGCAGGGCATTCAGTCACGTAAACTAACCCCACACAGAAACTATCCCACGAAATCCGCACTCTTCCTCACCCTCCTGCGACCTTTATACTTTAATTTTTTTTCAGTTTTTGAATACTACAGTTCATATAGCTAGGCAGCGTAGTTACTAGGGGTTGCGGAGGATCGGAAAAATGAAAGGATCGAAAAAAAATGTAGTTTTTTTCAGTATTAAGATCTGAAAGGTGCTGTGGTTTTATTGTTAGGCTTTGATTTTAAAGGGTTTATATAGTTTACTTGAGGATCAAAATAAAAACCCTAAATTTACAGGAACGATAATAACTATATTAAACAATAAGATAGAAAGAAATAAAACTGAAATAAGAAAACAGCTTTTTAGAATGAAAAAATGATAGGTAAATTAAGTTTTTAACGAAAAACAGCCTTAACAATAGAATTATCTAGTGATTTAAAGCCTGTTAGGAAGTAAAATAGTTAAAAGCCAAATAACTAATGATTAGTTTTAGTTACTTCTGTTTCCTTGCTGACACCTTAACTGACACTTTTGTCATATTAATTTCGTCAAACTTTCTGTAAGGGTATGATAAATAAAGGATGTTAATAAAATGTGTGAGCTTTTAGCTATGTCAGCTAATGTACCAACAGATATCTGTTTTAGTTTTAGTGGTTTAATGCAGAGAGGGGGAAATACCGGTCCCCATAAAGATGGTTGGGGCGTTACCTTTTATGAAGGTAAAGGATGCCGTAGCTTTAAAGATCCTCAGCCGAGTGCTCATTCACCTATTGCTGAATTAGTAACAAAATACCCGATGAAAAGTGAAGCGGTTGTTTGTCATATTCGTCAAGCTAACTCAGGAGGTGTTTGCTTAGAAAACACTCATCCTTTTATTAGGCAAATGTGGGGAAGAAATTGGACTTATGCTCATAATGGACAATTAAAAGGTTTCTCAGAAGAACTTCCAATTAAATTGCATTTACCGATTGGAACCACAGATAGCGAACATGCTTTTTGTTGGATCTTAGATCAGCTTCATTATAAATTTGGTGCACAGCAACCAACTGCTAAAGTGCTATTTGAGTTTATTGCTACATTAACTTGGAAAATTGATGAGTTGGGTGTAGCTAATATAATTATTTCAGACGGTGAGTATTTGTTTGCTTATTGTTCAAATAATTTACATTGGATAACTAGGCGTGCACCTTTTGGTAAAGCAAGTTTGATTGATGTAGAGGTCGCGGTAGATTTTCATAAAGAAACAACGGATAAAGATATTGTGACTGTTATTGCCACGCAGCCTTTAACAGATGATGAAAAGTGGCATAAAATGAGTGCAGGGCATTGGCATTTATTTTGTCTAGGTGAATCTATAGCTTGTGGCGTAGAGAGTTAGCTTAACTTAACAGTGACAAGATCAATATACTCTTATGATCTTGTCTTACTAAAGCAGGCTTGTTTACTTATTTTAATGTGCCTTTATAGTTTCGCCCGCAACTTTCAAGCTTGAAAGTTGCGCTTCAAATTGCTCTGTTCCTCCTTTAGTTTGATATAGTTTTACTAATAAATAATCAAGTTTAGGGGCAAACCAAGCATAAGTTACACGTTCTTTTTCTTTAACTTCTCGTTTAAAGCGTACTGTTTTAATTAACCCATAAGGAAGCATTAACTCTTCTTCACCATCATATTGATAAACATAGTCTTTAATAGAGCCTGAAGTATTGATGACAGGATAAATGTACTGCTGCTCATTAGCATTGTGCATCAAATTTAAACGATGCTGTAAATGATAACTTAGCTTATCCTGTAGGTTATTTGAGAAGTCTACTTGATGATCTCTTTTTCGCTCTATGTCTTTTGCTTGTCCTAGTGCTTGATTGTAACGCCATTCATAGCGTTTATCTTTGCCCGTACCTTCTCTGGTATATGTGTAATGTTGTGGGACGACTGTATTGTTATCTATTGTAAGTATTGATGTTTCACTACGTGTTTGAGAAAAAATAAGCCATTTAACATCGGTTTTGTAATGATAATTTATTGTGCCATCGGCTTGATAACTTAACTCTCTTATAGCACTACCTACAGGATCTGATTTGTGTAATACGCTATATTGCGCAGAAAACTCGGGGAATTTCGGGTTGGTTTCAATTTGTTTATTCGTCGTTGCATGACTAGTAAAACAAGTGAGAGATAAAAATGCAGGTAAAAAAGAATAGAGAAAGGTTAATCGCACAGGCAATCCAGTATAAAGGTAAGAAAACAACTTACCTTTATACTAACAGCTTATTCGTCGTTCGCATAACCAAAAGCTGGTAAAGTAATACCGTCTAAAATTGCATGCTCATCTTGATTCACTATCGACATGCTCAGACGCTTTTCACATAACCATTTTACTACTAATGGATAAATTCGATGCTCTTGTTCATGTACTCGTGCAGCTAAATCATCACTAGTGTCTTCCTCAAATACAGGTACTTTTGCTTGAAGAATAACAGGGCCACCATCTAGCTCTTCAGTTACAAAATGAACACTTACACCATGTTCTTTGTCACCTGCATCAATAGCACGTTGATGCGTATTCAAACCTTGATATTTTGGCAGCAGTGAAGGGTGGATATTAAGTAATTTGCCTTGATAATGCTTTACAAATGCAGGAGATAAAATTCTCATAAAGCCAGCAAGAACAATCACATCAGGAGATAATTGATCAATTTTTTCTATCAGCGCTTGATCATAACTTTCTCGACTATCAAAGTCTTTGTGAGATAAAGCGATAGTCGCAATGTTTGCATTTTCAGCGCGTGTTAAACCGTAGGCATCACTTTTATTTGATACTACGCCAACAATAGAGCCTGGATAGTCATCTGCTTGGCTGGCATCAATAATTGCTTGTAAATTAGTGCCACTGCCTGAGATTAATACAACGATTCGGCTAGACATTTATTTTCCTTTAATTTTACTGTAGATAAACAAAAGGGGCTAATAATTGCCCCTTTAATTATATGTTAGTTTATAGCAGTTGGTTTATGAAAAAACTACTTGCTCTTCGCCATCAGCTTTATCGCTGATTGCGCCAATATGCCAAGCTTTTTCACCGTGAGCAGTTAAGATATCAATGCTCTGCGCTACTTTGTCTTCTGGAACAACAATGATCATACCAACACCACAGTTAAATGTGCGGTACATTTCGTGTTCAGTTATATTGCCATTCTCTTTTAACCAGTTGAAAATTTCAGGCCATTGCCAGCTTTCACCATTAATCACAGCTTGTGCTGTTTCAGGTAAAACGCGTGGAATATTTTCCCAGAAACCACCGCCAGTGATATGAGAAAGTGCATGCGCTTCAACATCTTTAAGTAATGCTAATACAGATTTAACGTAAATTTTAGTTGGTTCAAGTAAATGTTCGCTGATAGCTTTATCGTTTAGTAGCTCACTTGTGTCAGTATTGTTTACTTCTAAAACTTTACGGATTAATGAGAAGCCATTTGAATGTGGACCTGATGAGCCTAAAGCGATTAACTGATCACCTGCCGCTACTTTAGAACCGTCGATTAGTGCTGATTTTTCAGCAACACCTGTACAAAATCCAGCAATATCGTAATCACCTTTATGGTACATTCCCGGCATTTCAGCTGTTTCACCACCAACAAGCGCACAACCTGATTGAATACAACCTTCAGCGATACCAGAAACAACATCAGAAGCTACATCAACATCAAGTTTAGCCGTTGCATAATAATCTAAGAAATATAACGGTTCAGCACCTAATACTAAAAGGTCATTAACACACATAGCAACAAGGTCGATACCCACAGTGTCATGCTTCTTAAGATCAATAGCTAAGCGTAATTTGGTTCCGACACCATCGGTACCTGAAATAAGTACTGGTTCTTTATAACCGGTAGGTATTTGACATATAGCGCCAAAACCTCCAATGCCTCCCATAACTTCTGGACGAGTAGTACGCTTAACTGCACCTTTAATTTTTTCAACAAGGGCATTACCAGCATCAATATCAACACCAGCATCTTTATAGCTTAAAGACTGTTTTTGTTCGCTCACGGGAAACCTCAAAAATTACCGATAAAATAATACCTAAATAAGCTTAAATTATAAGCTCAGATAGATTTAAAAGATGCGTATTCTACCAGTGCATGAGCACATACTCAAAATCTTTATATCAAATAGATAAAATATTTTATTTGTCGGTATAAAATGGCTTGATTGTGGTAACATTATCTATAAAATTTTATCCCTATAATTCACTATGTTCAAAACATTAATTATTTTACTACTTGTTATTACTACTTTTTTACCTTTAACGGCGATTGAGGCCGTAGAAGTAAAAGATTTGTATGAGGCAAGTGTCACCATAAACTCTAGAAATACTGCTGAAAGGGCTAATGCTTTAAAAAAGGCATTGTCGTTGGTAATGGTGAAAGTTGGTGGCGAAAAAAGTGTATTAGAGAATGAAATAATCAAAGACGGAATTAAAAATCATCAACTTTACTTACACCAATATAGATATCAACTTGAATCAACCCCAGAGTCTGATTCAACGTTAGCGACCCCTTTACAAAATAAACAATTATTTTTAATCGCAAGCTTTAATGAAGATAAAATTAATCAATTGTTTCAACAAGTCAGTTTACCAATATGGGGACGTTTACGACCACAAATATTGTTGTGGCTAGTTAATGAAAATGGTTTGAATCGAACTATTATTTCTAGCTCAACAGATACAGAATTACCTTCTATAGTGAACGACTTCTCTGTTCAACGAGGCTTGCCTATAATGATGCCGTTGATGGATTTGACGGATGCTACTCGCATTGAACTTAGCGATATTTGGGGACGTTTTGAGGAACCCGTTAGCGCTGTATCAAGTCGATATTCCCCAGAAGCAATTGTCGTTATGAGAATGTCAGATTCCAGCCTATTACCAGCTAAATCACCAGACAATGTTGATGACGAACGTAAAGATTGCGGCCTACTGTGTGATAAAAAAATGCTGAATGAGAAAAACTATATACTGGATTGGAGTATATTAAGCTGGAATCAACAAGGTGATAAGAAAAATTTTAGTCAACAATATCAAGGTAGTGAAAAAAGTACATTACTAAAGCAAGGGTTAAATGATATTTCGACGTTACTGTATCAATATTATGCCTTAACAACGACAAGCAATAATGACTTTACCATTGAAGTTGCTAATGTTGATTCTTTATCGACTTATGTTGATATTTTTGACTTTTTAACTGATTTATCTTCTGTTAAGTCTGTTACCTTACTAAAAGCTGAAGGCACTTCTAGGCGGTTTAACTTACAACTTTTAGGTTCATCAGAGGCTTTTGTCGCATCACTTGCGCTAAATACACAACTTAAACAGTTAATAGATCCACTTGCTAGATACGAAACAATGTCCGTTAATAATGAAACTAGTGAAACACCAGCGCCAATTTTTTATTGGAATAACTGATGAAAAACATTTCGCAATTAACGCTGTCAGTTCAATTACCTGACGATGAAACTTTTACGAGCTATTTAAGTGAATTTAACCACTCAGTAGTAAGCCAATTAAAATTATTTATTGAGCAGAGCCAAGTTAACGAATCTACTCAACCTAATAGCTTTTACTTATTTGGTTTAACAGGCGTGGGGAAATCTCATTTGTTGCATGCCTGTAGTGCCTATGCGGCACAATTACAAAAAACGTCTGTGTGTTTATCTTGTGCAGAATTATTGCTACTTTCAGTTGAAGTACTAGATGGCTTAGAGCAAATAGATGTTATTTGTTTGGATGATATTCATCTCATTGCAAACGATAAGGTTTGGCAACAAGCAATATTTGATTTATATAATAGAGTTTTAGAGCAAAACAATCGATTATTGATCACTGGTGATCAAAGCGTTACCCAACTTGGATTAAGTTTACCTGATTTAACTTCTCGCTTAAGTTGGGGATTAACAGAACAAGTGAGGCCACTGGATGATGATGAAAAAGTTAGGGCTTTGCGCTATAGAGCGTCTAAACGAGGGTTAACATTGAGTAATGAAGCTGCAAGCTTTTTACTCAACCGTTTATCCCGTGAGATGGGAAATTTAATTGCCTCACTTGATATTCTTGATAATGCATCGATAAGAGAGCAACGTAAAATTACTATCCCGTTTATAAAAGATGTTTTACATTTAAATGAAAAGTAGCGGCACTTTTCCTAAAGTCTCAATAGACCTTTACCTTTTTAGTGAGTAGATGATGAATACAGTAACAGTAGATACAAAGAAAATAGAACCTTCTAAAATAATTTGTATTGGGCGAAATTATGTAGATCATATTGCTGAGCTAAATAATGAAGTTCCTGATGAAATGGTCGTTTTTTTAAAGCCTAATTCGGCTATTTCAACACAACTGCAATCATTTCATCAAGAAGCACTTCACTATGAAGCAGAGCTTTGTTTTCTTTATCAACAAGGAAAATTTAGTGCAGTTGCCGTTGGTTTAGATTTAACTAAGCGCACTTTGCAAGCAAAGTTAAAAGCCAAAGGGTTACCGTGGGAACGTTCTAAAGCATTTAATGGTTCAGCTGTATTCAGTGACTTTGTCGCTATAAATGATATTGACAGTAGTTTGAGCTTAACATTGACAATTGATAATAATTTAACACAAGCAGGTGGTGTTGAATTAATGATGGTAAAACCGGATGAAATTTTATCTCAATTACAAAGCTTTATGGATTTAGAAGAAGGGGATGTTGTGATGACAGGAACACCCAAGGGAGTCGGGGAGATAATTAGCGGAAGTCAGTTTGTTGGTGAAGTAATATGCCAAGGTAAAACACTTGTGCGCTCTACCTGGCTAGCTCAGTAAAGACTAGTTAATTACCTGAGTAACGGCTTCATCTTTTGGCTTACTCGGATCAAAACGCCTTATCTGTACAATCATACCAATATAAGGGTGATCGAAATAATGTATTTCGCCTGTTATCGCCCGTTTATTCTGACTAAAATTAATTAATTTTAATTTGGTACTATCAGCTGAACTAGATATATCTTTCTCAATAGATTGACTCACTACATTAAAATCAGCAGTGATATATAGATAGTGATCTAAATGAATTTTTAAAAAACCATCCAGAAACCATGATTGAATAGGTTTTTCTGGTGGTGTTAATTTTGCCTGCAATGTTTTATCTTTCTGATTTTCATTAATAGCGATTAAATCTTCAAATCTTTCTGATTCAAGCTTGTTAATTAATTGATTAATATTCGTTTCATCTAGTGTATGAATGCCATTGAATATGTTATCTCGTTGCTGTTTTTTAATTACTGCATCATCATAAGAACTTAGCTGTGATTTAGAGTCCATCTGTTGTGAAATTAATGATGTTGTTACCTCTGCTTTATCCTGTGCAGATTGATACTTTTCTAGTGCCTGACTATATTGATAATCTAAATGCTCACCAGCATAAAGTTTAAGTGGAATTGCTTTTTTACGAGTAACGCCAACTTGTCGCCAGCCGAAATGTAACAGGGGTTTAAACTCTTTACTCCACTGTAAACGTTTTTTAATATCATCTAATAAAAGTGATTCATTTGCGATTAAATAGGGTGCATGACTATTATGGTTACCTAACGCATTGAATTTTGATGGTAGAGCATCAATCGAGAACCCACTTAATGCAAAATTATCAAGTTGCTTTTCACTTAATAAATCATCCATATTTTTACGCGTAACAGTACAAATGTTTTTCGTTGAAAAAAGTGGGCTTGCTAGTTGCTTTTGAATGTTAGCTAAATTTTCAGTCGAATAGTTATGCAAACTGTAATTGTCTACAAAATCTACAACTGATAAAGCATTAGGAATCGGAGCATAAGTTTTTGACTGTGCTAATGAAGTGCTCTGTTTATTTTGCTCTTCACACAAGGGCATAGATTGTTTTATTCCGCTCAAATCAGGCAATAAATACGCTGAAAATAAATCGTAATAGTTTTTATGCGGAGGCAAATTTACGGCACTAATATTTTCAGGAAAGTGCTCTTTTAATATTTCTTTATTGCCTAATTGATTAAATAAAATAACTTCAATTTCAAACCACCGTTCAGGCTTCTCAGTTTGAGCTGCTAATACATTATTACTTACACTTGCACAAAGTAAGTTTATAAAAACTATTGAGAATAACCTGACGCTAAGTTTCATTACCTATCCGTTTGTTAGGGTTGATAAAAATTCTTGAATTTCTTGCTTTAGTTCTTCGCTACTAATTGTTTTTGCAGCTTCATTTGCCATTGTTGCATATTCTAATGCTTTAGCATTGTCTTCAAACTCTTGTTGTCTTTGAGCCATTGCAAGATAAATTGAAGCGACAAAGGTATCTAGCTTTAATTTTTCAGCAAGTGCTAGGCCTATTTGATAAATATCCATTGCTTGATCACCATCATCGGTGAAATCTGCTAGTGCTTCCCATTGTAATGGATGATCTTTGGGAGAATCCTGATTAGTTGCACACAGTTTTTGTAAATCACCACAGGCACTATTTCTTGCCTGTCTCTTATACACATCTCCGAGCCCACGAGAC
>OJGT01000206.1_pt1 | contig 9844 bp, 9 predicted proteins | sample 1595031 | NCBI WGS metagenome assembly OJGT01 (sample SAMN05416857, study PRJEB24817) | seawater metagenome | isolation source: Sea water | place: Canada:Atlantic | collected 2013-11 | reverse complement strand
GTGGGCTCGGAGATGTGTATAAGAGACAGCCATTATCAGCTGCTTTTTTGGCATCTGAATTGTTACTAAATTTTTCTTGGCTCTCTTTTAACGTTTTGCTTGCGTAATTCGCTTGCTCTTCGTCAATCTCTGCAACATTTTTTCCATCGATATCTACACGGAATGCACCTAGCTTAATCGCTTTAAGGTAACGCCAGCTGCTAGTGTAATGTCTTAATGCTTGACGTAAACGTGTTTTACTTACAGTTTCATCATCAGTTAATTTTTCAGATAAATCTTGAAAAATCCCTACTTTTAGAGGTTTAACTGCTCCTTTAACAGAAAAACATTCAGGAAATTTCTCTGTTAAGTAAGTAATAATATCTTTTGTGCTTATTCGTTTAATTTCAGTTTCCATAAATACAACTTTTATACAATTTTAGTTAAATAGGTTAAATTAATAATCTTCTCGTTGAAGGTGCTGTTCTCTATTATCAAGAACATGTCTGCACCATTCATAAATATCAGCAGATTCTATGTCAGGCAAAGCTTCTTGCCCAATCCAAGCATCCCAAATTAAAGCTAATAACTGCTCTAATATTTCTGTTTCTATATCATCTTCTGCTAAGTCATACATCGTATGATAAAACTCATTTATATGCTCAGCGACAATTTCTTCTTCTCCATCCCAGTCACCAACAACGGCTTCAGAGACAAGATAATCATGTATTACAACAAATTCTTTCATTTTAACTGACTCTTCTCTAACAATTGTTCATGTTCAGTTAAATTTTGCTCAAATATTTGTACGATAGCTTCTAATCCGTTTTGATCATTCTGATCAAAACGCTTAAATTCTGTACTGTCAATATCAAGCACGGCTATTGTATCACCCTTAAGTTGTACAGGAATAACAATTTCTGAATTACTCGCAGCATCACAAGCTATATGTCCTTCAAATTGATGGACATCATCAATACGTTGAGTTGTATTAGTTTGTGCCGCAGTACCACACACACCAATACCCAAAGGAATTCGAATACAAGCGACTTTTCCTTGAAATGGTCCTAGCACTAGTTGGCCATCAAGCACTCGGTAAAAACCAACCCAATTCACTTGTTCCAAGGCGTCAAAAAGTAACGCTGAAATATTTGCCATATTGGCAATAGGATCTGCTTCATCAGATATTAATGATTTCACTTGAGCAGATAAGTTTTGATAAAACTCAGTTTTGTCATTCAATTGTTTAGTTTTGTTAGTCAATTATAATAGCCGTAAAAAAAAGATATATACTAAAAACGCATAACATACATTGAAAGCTGTTTGAGTTAAAGCTTTTATCTGGTCAATGTATCAATTTATTGTATTACTTGCTCTTCAATTGAATATTTAACCAAAACACCAGCATGAATGAACTGCTTATCAAGATTATAGTTTTGTTTACGTTGCATTTGAGTTGTTTCTTTCACTGATATTAATTTACCCAGAGTAACCTTTGAATAACTTGCAATTTTGATGGCTTTATCACGAGCATTTAATAACGCTTTACTTAACGCTTGCTGATAATATTCATCGATTGTTTTATCTGAAATTATTTGAGGATAAATACCGTCAAAGCCTAATTTTACTATTTTATTGAGAAACTGATCATAATTTTTAGACGTTGGAAAAATGATTTCAATAACTCGACTCAACTCTAAATATTGTGGCTTAGTTATATTTTGATTAGTTAAAGCATTGCCTTCAACATAAACTTTATTATGTTGCTTATTAGAAAAGGAGGATTTTCTAAATTTATGACCCGTCTCTACACCTGAAACAACAATAGACGGCTTTGCTTCAATTATCGCTACAGAAATCTGAGATGAATGAATATCAGGTAAACTTATATCAAGATTGGTTGCAACTTGAATTACTTGATTAGTTTTATGCTCAACAAGGGTTCTAATTTTATCTGCAAACTTACCTCGTTCTTTAATAAAAACGGTAATGGCATAGTTATCAGGTAAAATAGCCACTTCTGCTTGACCATTAACTTCAATAGTTGAAAAGTTACCACTCAAAGTCATACTGTTAGCTGGTGTAATAAGTATACTGACAGCCATCAAACTTAAAAGTAAACACATCAAAAGTTTAATCATAAATCACCTCTGAGTGGTAATTATAGTATTATTTAATCTTGTTCATTTGCTTAAAGCGTGATTTTTCACTTTCAGAAGCATTCTGCCACCAGTATTGTAACATCGTTAGTGCGTTAACCTTGGTAGTGTTTGATGCGTGCGGTGCACTTACCCCAACAATTGCGCCTGTTGCAGCTGATTTTGATATACCTTGGTTTGAAGCAAGGGCATTAACCGCTTTATCGACTTCTCTAGCCAACTTGTAATCTGAAACTCGCTCTAACGATAGTTCAAGTTGATTATTTCGAGCATCAACTAATTGTAACCGTGGCGATTTTGCAAAACGTTCTGCTGCTGCTAAATCATTAATTTTAGCAGTAGTTAATTTAAGTTTCTCTTGATCTGTGATGGTAAACTTGATGATAAAGTTTTGTGATTCAACAACTGCATCTCCAGCAACAATTAAATCTTCAAATACATCTTTATATCGAACAACTAACGCATGAGTGCCTTTAGCAAGTTCGAAGGTAGATTCATTGTCTAACAAGCCATTGTCGATCTCTCTATCATTGATTTCACTAACAACCAGATTATCGGATACATTAACAGTTGCTGCTAATGCTTGGGTGGATATTGCACTTACTGAACTGCAAATTAATAAAGCAGCCAGTGATGATAACTTGAAAGACCTAGTCAAAATAAAAATCCTTAAAACACGTTCATAGAAATATATTAGTCTCTTTATAAACTGACTAGGTTGTAAAGCAAAGTAAAATAATAGAAAAATAGCCTAAAGTACTAAAATACCTTTATTAAAGGCTAAAATTGCAACTAAAAGCAGTCACCAGGAATACGTACCCAACCTTCCATCAATACACGAGCACTTCGGCTCATACTTACTTTTTTAACTGTCCAGTTGCTATCAATACACTCAGCTTCTGCACCAACTTTCAATGTACCTGATGGATGACCAAAAGTTACATTGTCTTTATCGCCCCCACCTGCAGCTATGTTAACCAGAGTACCAGGAATTGTTGCGGCAGTGCCAATGGCAACAGCTGCAGTACCCATCATCGCATGGTGTAATTTACCCATAGATAATGCACGTACGTGTAAATCAATTTCATTTGCAGCAATGTCTTTACCACTTGAAGAAGTATAAGCTTGTGCTGGAGCAACAAATGCTACCTTTGGCGTATGTTGACGAGATGCTGCTTCAGAAATATCCTTAATTAGCCCCATTTTTACAGCGCCGTAAGCACGAATTGTTTCAAAACGAGTTAATGCTGCTTCATCACCATTTATTGCTTCTTGTAACTCTGTTCCAGTGTAACCAATTTCATCCGCATTTAAGAATATTGTCGGAATACCCGCGGTAATCATTGTCGCTTTAAACGTACCAATATCAGGTACTTCTAAATCATCAACTAAATTTCCCGTAGGAAACATTGCTTCACTTGGATCAACCGGTGCGACGAAATCTACTTGCACTTCAGCTGCTGGAAAAGTTACGCCGTCAAGCTCAAAATCGCCAGTTTCTTGTACTTCACCATTCGTGATTGGCACATGAGCAATAATTGTTTTAGAAATGTTTTTTTGCCAAATACGTACTTCACAAATACCATTTTCAGGTATTCTATCTGCATCGACTAAGCCTGAGCTGATAGCAAAAGATCCTACCGCAGCAGTAAGGTTGCCACAGTTACCACTCCAATCAACAAACGCTTTATCAATAGCAACTTGACCAAATAGATAATCAACATCATGATCAGCAACATCACTTTTGGCTAAAATAACAGTTTTAGACGTGCTTGACGTTGCGCCGCCCATACCATCTGTTTGTTTACCGTAAGGATCTGGACTACCAATAACACGTAATAACATATTATCGCGTGCTTCACCGGGCACCTGACAACGCTCTGGTAAATCGGTTAGGTTAAAAAACATGCCTTTAGATGTACCGCCACGGATGTACGTAGCTGGAATTTTTACTTGAGGTACGAAAGCCATATGCTCTCTCCTTTACTTTGTTTTGTTAATAAAAAAGCAGCAAATTAGTTCTCTAAATTGCTGCTTTCAATTACATGATTACACTGGGTTGATTTTCATAAAATAGTTTTAGTGTTTTAACAAGGCTGAAGCGCGGAGTTGACGCACGTCAATGAGCACTTCTAACGCAGCTAAAATGCTAAAAATCAATTATGAATTCGACTCCAAGAAATCAGTGGCAAACTTTTGTAAAACACCACCGCCGTTATAAACGGTAACTTCTTCAGCAGTATCTAAACGACACTTCACAGGAATTTCTACAACGTCGCCATTCTTACGTGTCATAACAACAGTCATCGCACCACCTGGTGCTGTAGTACCGATAACGTCATAAGTTTCAGTACCGTCAATGCCGTAAGTATTACGTGTATCACCTTGAGTAAATTCAAGTGGTAATACGCCCATACCAATTAAGTTAGTACGGTGAATACGCTCAAAGCCTTCTGAAACGATAACTTCAACACCCGCTAAACGAACACCTTTTGCTGCCCAGTCACGTGATGAACCTTGACCATAGTCAGCACCCGCGATGATGATTAATGGTTGTTTGCGATCCATGTAGGTTTCAATAGCTTCCCACATACGAGACTCAGTTCCTTCAGGTTCGATACGCGCTAATGAACCTTGTTTAACTTCGCCATTTGCGTCACGACACATTTCATTGAACAATTTCGGGTTAGCGAATGTTGCACGTTGTGTTGTTTCATGATCGCCACGGTGAGTTGCGTATGAGTTAAAGTCTTCATGCGGCACACCCATTTTATCAAGGTAAGCACCTGAAGCACTGTTTAACTGAATAGCGTTAGACGGTGATAAATGATCGGTTGTGATATTGTCACCAAGTACCGCTAATGGACGCATTCCTTTCAACGTACGTTCACCCGCTAAAGCACCTTCCCAGTATGGCGGACGACGGATATAAGTACTCTTAAGATCCCAGTCGTATAATGGGCTTTCAGCAGGCTCAAAGGCACCTAAATCAAACATAGGTGTGTAGATTTTTTTGAATTGCTCAGGCTTAACAGCAGAAGTTACGATTGCATCGATTTCTTCATCTGATGGCCAGATATCTTTCAAGGTAATATCATTACCGTTTTGATCTTGACCCAATACGTCTTTTTCAATATCAAAACGCATTGTACCGGCAAGTGCATAAGCAACAACTAATGGTGGCGACGCTAAGAAAGCTTGCTTAGCATGTGGATGAATACGACCATCAAAGTTACGGTTACCAGATAATACTGCTGTTGAGTATAAATCACGGTCAATGATTTCTTGTTGGATTTTCGGATCTAATGCGCCCGACATACCGTTACACGTAGTACATGCGTAACCAACAATACCAAAGCCAAGTTTTTCCATTTCTGAAAGTAAACCTGCTTCTTCTAAGTATAGTTTTGCAACTTTTGAACCTGGTGCAAATGAAGACTTAACCCAAGGCTTACGAACTAAACCTAATTCGTTAGCACGTTTAGCAACTAAACCTGCTGCAACCACGTTACGCGGGTTAGAGGTGTTAGTACAAGACGTGATAGCAGCAATGATAACAGCACCGTCTGGCATTTCGCCATTTGCTTCTTGTGCTTTACATGCATCTAAATCTTTAGCGATATCTTTTGATACTAGATCAGCAGTCGCTAAACGACGATGTGGGTTAGACGGACCTGCTAAGTTACGACACACTGTAGAAAGATCAAACTCAATAACACGTGGGTATTGCGCTTCAACTAAGTCATCAGCCCATAAACCTGTATGTTTAGCGTAAATTTCAACTAATTGTACTTGCTCTGGTTCACGACCTGTAAGTTTTAAGTAATCAATAGTTTGTTCATCAATGTAGAACATACCTGCAGAAGCACCATATTCTGGTGTCATGTTTGAGATAGTTGCACGGTCACCAATGGTTAAATCTTTAGTACCTTCACCGAAAAATTCTAAGTATGACGATACAACTTTTTCGTTACGTAAGAACTCTGTAATCGCCAGTACCATATCAGTAGCTGTAATACCTGGTGCACGTTTACCTGTTAGCTTAACACCAATAATATCAGGTAAGCGCATCATAGATGGGCGACCTAGCATTACGGTTTCAGCTTCTAAACCACCAACACCAATCGCAATAACACCTAAAGCATCAACATGTGGAGTATGAGAATCAGTACCAACACAAGTATCCGGGTAAGCAACACCATCACGAGCTTGAATAACAGGTGACATTTTTTCTAGGTTAATTTGATGCATAATGCCGTTACCAGCTGGAATTACATCAATATTTTTAAACGCTGTTTTTGTCCACTCGATGAACTTAAAGCGATCTTCGTTACGACGATCTTCAATATCACGGTTTTTCTGAAATGCGTCAGCATCAAAACCCGGTGCTTCCACTGCCAGAGAGTGATCTACAATTAACTGTGTTGGAACAACAGGATTAACTTTAGATGGATCGCCACCCTGCTCTGCAATTGCATCACGAAGGCCTGCTAAATCAACTAAGGCCGTTTGACCTAAAATATCATGACAAACTACACGTGCTGGATACCATGGAAAGTCAAGCTCTTGCTTAACTTCAATCAATTGCTTTAATGATTCGGTAAGTGCTGCTGGATCGCATTTTCGGACTAATTGCTCAGCTAAAACACGTGAGGTATAAGGTAATTTTGCATAAGCACCTGCGCTTATGTCTTCAATTGCTGATCGGGTATCAAAATAATCGATATTTGCACCCGGCAATGGCTTGCGGTAATCATAATTCATAATTGGCTCCCTAAAAAAAACGAGTCTCAAGCAGCAAAATGCTTTGCAACTTAATACTCGTCTTTAATACTAATATTATCTTTCTGCGATTGGATTTACTTTACGTGGTTCTGAACCAGTATAATCAGCTGAAGGACGGATAATACGGTTATTAGCACGTTGCTCCATAACATGAGCAGCCCAACCTGTTAAACGCGAACAAACAAAAATAGGCGTAAACAATTTAGTTGGAATGCCCATATAGTTGTAAGTAGAGGCATGGAAGAAATCTGCATTACAGAATAACTTTTTGGTGTCCCACATGAACTCTTCACAAGCAACTGAAATATCGTATAAAGACGTATCGCCATTCTCAGCAGCTAGCTTTTCAGACCATGCTTTGATAACGGTATTACGCGGATCAGAAGTGCGGTAAATCGCATGGCCAAAGCCCATAATTTTGTCTTTACGCTCTAACATGGCAGCCATTTGCTCTTTAGCATCTGCTGGTGACTTGAATTTTTCAATCATATCCATTGCTGCTTCATTAGCACCACCGTGTAGTGGTCCACGTAAAGTACCAATAGCACCCGTAATACATGAGAACATGTCTGATAAGGTTGATGCACAAACACGCGCTGTAAATGTAGACGCGTTAAACTCATGCTCAGCGTATAAGATTAATGAAACATCCATTACACGCTTATGTTGCTCAGAAGGCTCTTCTTGATTTAATAAACGTAAGAAGTGACCACCTAATGACTCTTCATCAGTCATACAATCAATCTCAACACCATCATGTGAGAACTTATACCAGTAACACATGATTGCAGGGAATGCGGCTAATAAGCGGTTTGCCGCTTTATTTTGCTCAGAAAAGTCAACTTCTGGTTCAACATTTCCTAAGAAAGAACAACCTGTACGCATAACATCCATCGGATGAGCTTCTTTAGGGATAAGTTTTAACACTTCTTTCAATGCTTGCGGAATATCACGCATAGCTAATAATTCAGCTTTATATTCAGCTAGTTGACCAACATTTGGTAATTCACCATTAAATAATAAGTAAGCCACTTCTTCAAAGGTAGCGTTATCAGCTAAATCTGACACATCATAACCGCAATAAGTTAAACCACTACCTGATTTACCTACTGTACATAAAGAAGTTTCACCTGCGCTTTGACCACGTAAGCCTGCGCCACCAATTTTTTTCTCTGACATAATTTTTTCCTTATTCTTAAATTTTTATATAGGTAAATTACTTATTTTTTCCATCAGCAAATAATGAATCTAGTTTTTGCTCATAATCGTGGTATCCAAGGTAATCATATAAATCCATACGTGTTTGCATGGTATCAACTACTGCTTTTTGGTCACCATCAACAAGAAGTGTTTTATAAACTAATTCAGCTGCTTTGTTCATTGCTCTGAAAGCAGATAAAGGATAAAGCACCATGCCACAACCCCACTCACCTAACTCTTCTTTATTCCATAATTCGGTTTGACCAAATTCAGTAATATTTGCAAGAATTGGAACATCTAAAGCTGCTGAGAAAGCACGGTAATGTTCTTCAGTTTTTACTGCTTCAGCAAAAATACCATCAGCACCTGCCGCTACATAAGCTTTAGCACGTTCAATTGCTGCTTCTAAACCTTCTTGAGCAAATGCATCAGTACGAGCCATGATGAAAAAGTCAGGGTCAACACGAGCATCAACTGCAGCGCGGATACGATCTTCCATTTCTTCAATTGATACAATTTCTTTATTTGGACGATGGCCACAACGCTTTTGTGCAACTTGATCTTCAATATGAACTGCTGCTGCACCAGCTTTTTCCATATCACGAATTGTTTTAGCGATGTTAAATGCTCCACCCCAACCTGTATCGATATCAACAAGTAAAGGTAAGCTTGATGCTGCAGTAATACGCTGTACATCTGCAACTACATCATTTAATGATGTCATACCAAGATCTGGTAAGCCGTAAGAAGCATTAGCAACGCCGCCACCTGATAAATAGATAGCTTGATGACCTATTTGTTCTGCCATCATAGCGCTATAAGCATTGATGGTACCTACAACTTGTAGTGGCTTATTGTTTTCTAGTGCTTGACGAAATTTTGCGCCAGCTGATAATTGACTTGTCATGATATTTCCTCTTAAGACTTAATGAGTTGAACTTTCGTTTTTTCTTTCTGGGGTAGTTCTTGTGCTATTTTGTTTTCTATATTTTTACGTGATGCAGCTATATGACGACGCATTAACATTTCTGCTAATTCACCATCTCTATCTGCGATTGCTTGGATTATCCGTGAATGTTCGTCAAAAGCACGACTAGCTCGTGGGCTATTCATGCCAAATTGACAACGATACATACGGATTAGATGGTATAACTGACCACAAATTAATTCGATTAGTTGTTTATTATGACTACCTAAAATAACTTTATAGTGAAAATCTAAATCACCTTCTTCTTGGTAGTAAGCAACACCGTCTTTTAATTCTTGTGTTTGACTGTGTACATTCAGCATTGTTTGCATGTCTGCAATTTCTTCATCAGACATATTTAATGCTGCTTGCCTACACGCCATTCCTTCAAGTGCTTCCCTTGTAATATAAAGTTCTAACAACCCTTCGATAGAACAATCAACAACTCGGGAACCCACATTTGCTTTTCGCTCAATGAGATGACATTTCTCTAAGCGGTTTAATGCTTCGCGTAATGTAGAACGACTTATCTGATAATGCTTAGCTAAACCAGGTTCACTTATTTTACTTCCTGATGGAATTTCACCTTCAACAATTGCATGTTGAATTTGTTCAAATACCTTATCTGCTGTGGTAACAGCTTGTTGTTGAGTTGGGTTATTTGTCTTCATAAATATCAGTACATCAAGGTTAAAGTTATAATGAATTTCTTGCCGTCGTATTGTCGCTGTCTCTTATACACATCTCCGAGCCC
>OJGT01000205.1_pt1 | contig 9899 bp, 8 predicted proteins | sample 1595031 | NCBI WGS metagenome assembly OJGT01 (sample SAMN05416857, study PRJEB24817) | seawater metagenome | isolation source: Sea water | place: Canada:Atlantic | collected 2013-11 | reverse complement strand
TAAACTCTCTAAACTCTCTAAACTCTCTAAACTCTCTAAACTCTCTAAACTCTCTAAACTCTCTGGTAGTATAATTGAGTAATATTAGAAAAAAGCATGTGAATATTTTAAGAATAGATTGAATTATAATTTTTTCTACTTCTACTTTTAAAGGTAACTCCTACTGGTTCATAATTCCCTTAGTGCTTGATAACTCAAAATTAAAGAGATATTTTGCACATCTTATTTTTTGCATTTTTCTACTGAGTGGATAAGGTTTATGCCATCCAACAAGACAGTGTACTTCATCATTTAGTACTTGTTAGCTGCTCGTTGGGTAGCCTAAAAGGTCTAGTGATTGTTGAGAAAGTACTAATAAATGCATTTTTGACATTGCTTTATTCAAGTCAATAGTGAGTATTTATTTTTGCTGGTTACTGTTCGAGTTAGAGAAAAGCCATCTGCTTTTAGTTGAAGAGTTTTGGTGTTGTAAGTTTTGCTTGTGAATTTAAAAAATCATACCATTCAAAATTGCCACTAATACTAGGTAAGCTCTCTGTATTAATGAAGGAGAAAAATCTATAGGACTTTTCCTAGGTAGTTTGTACAAAACTAATGCATTTATAAGTAGCTTTTCTTTTACTATAGGCTCACTTTTTTGTTCAAAGCAATCAACTAATCTAAGCTGAAATAATCTTTCATGCTCTCTAAATTTAACTTCATTAATTCCTTTAGTCTTTTTAAATTTATTAATTCTCATTTCATAAATAGAGGTGGTATGAAGAAACTGTACAATAAATATTTAAGTTGATTGCTATATATGCTTGTTGAAGAGCTTTTGAAAATTGCAAAAAAACCTAAGGAGCTACGGGCAGATATAAAAAACCTATTAAAGAATACTTTTCTAATACTGAGTTTTTATCTCTTATTACTGCTATTAGTTGTACAAGACATAAGTCTGCACAACTGTTCACATTATCTTATCAAATACTATATTCAACAGCTTGTTTTTGAATATTCAGAAAGTGGAGTGTGATAATAAACATTCTGTGCAGTTATCAGTAACAAAACAATAATGCTTGGATAAATATTCTTCGATACCTGTAATAAGTTTAATTTATTAAGCTGTTACCACCACCACCCTAAATCAACAAATATTAATGAATGATAAAAATATTGCTAATTACTAATTTTAGGTCTATTGTATTATATTATTAAGTAAAAAGGATTTTACATTGAAATAATAAATTTCATGAATATTGTGAACAAGGATGTATCTATGAAAATCAGTCAGTCAAATCAGTCAGTCAAATCAGTCAGTCAAATCAGTCAGTCAAATCGAAAGAACACTTAGTTTTAATCTAAGTGCGTTGAGTTTTTAATTGGTTGCGCTCGATCATGACAGTGACCGAGCGCATTACATTTGCATACGCAAGTGTAATAAGGACGTCTATAATACCGTTTGCTTTGTGATTATACAAACCAATCATAGCTTGTAGTGTTTTGTATCATTAAAGGAAAAGTTATTTATTTAAAAAATAGTTTTGATGAATGAATATTTATTAGCACTATTAGATTTAACAAGCCGTATATTTTATAGGGTTTGCAAAGGTTTCGTTCTAAAACGAAAAGCACCTTATAGTGACAGCTATAAGAAATTTAACTAACGTAGATGTAATAAGGAAAAATTATGCGCGATTTAATGGAACAAGAAATATCATCAGTTTCGGGCGGTTTTAGAGGGACGGGTTGGAAAGTGTTATACAAAGATTCAATTGATGGTGACTCACCTAGTGGTCAATGTAAAGCTGGCAGTGGTGGTAGCAAATCGTCAGCCTCTTCTTCAGATCAAAGTTGCTTTAATAAAGTGGTTGAGGAAGCAGGCCTTGGAGCTATATTTGGAGCGGTAGCCTCAAAAGGAAATCCAATAGCTATGTTCGCTGGAGGTCTAGCTGGAGCTATTAATGCAGCACGCAATTCGGATGAATGTAAAAGCAGTGAGAGTAACCCGTAATATTTAAGATGACTTTATTAACGATTGTTTATGCAATCGTTAATTAATAAGTAAAAAATATTGCAATACGAATAATAGCGATACTCTATAAGTTGGGCTTTCACAAATGATCTATAATAAATTTTACGAAAAACATAATGAAGAATTATCAAACTATGAAAAAAGTATCCGATTTAAGGCTTTTAATCTTGCGATAAAAAGAGGAGGCGTGTATCACAAAAAAACAGTACTTTTTAAATTGATTTTGATGATTATTATAATTGTTTTAGTAAATCTATTTTTGGATCTTGGCATGTGGGGACTAATTAATATAATTCCTCTGTGGTGTTTGTTTGAGTTTTCAATTTATAAAGAAAAACGAAAGTATGCTTTACCTTTGTTGCAACAAGCAGCACTGGATGTTTCGAGGTTTCCAAATATAGTAAAATAAATTTTTACACGGTTAGAATAAATTAAATATACCATGGATAGTTAATGTCACCTCTCTTTCGCCCAGAAGCTTTAATACGCCAAAATGAACGCCGTTTGGGAAAGGCGCTTTTAAAAATCCCTCGGTCATATAGTGTATTTTTATTGTTTTTGCTTGCTATCACTTTATTTTTTATTCTTTTACTTGTTTTGGGCGATTATACTCGCAAGGAAACAGTTTCAGGAACCTTGGTTCCAAGTTCAGGGTTAATGCATGTTTACGCCCCTCGTAGTGGTAAAGTGAGTGCATTATCCATAACAGATGGAGCAAAAGTCAGTTCTGGTAAAAACTTACTTACTTTGCAAAAGGTGACACATTTAATGAATGGTGGTTCTCTTAATCAGCAACAAAAATCATTATTAAATTTACAACTGTTAGCGCTAAGTAAACAAATAAAAAATGAGACACTTTTATCTGAAGAAGTGCAATTACGTCAACAGGCAAGTATTAAAGAGCGTAAAAGTAGTCTTTGGCAATTAGGTAATCATTTAAAATTAGGCCAAGCATTAACTCAGCTTAAGCAAAAGCAATACCAACAAGCTATAAACTTGACAGAGCAAGGACATTTAACAAAATCAGCACAAGATGACAGCTATCAGCAGTTACTGCAACAACAACAAAACCAAGAAAGCATTAAGCAAAACTTAATGGCTCAACAACGTGAGTTAAAACAAATTGAGCATGATTTACTTAAACAACCTTTATTGCTAAAGAAAATCTTATCCCAATTAGAAAAACAACAAGCAGAATTAAACAGACGCTTAGCCTTGTTAAATGCTCAAAATGCAGAGCAATTACAGGCTTCAATTGATGGACATATAACTAACTTGCAAGTACATGATGGTGAGCAAGTCACACAAGGCCAATTATTGATGACCCTATTACCTATCAATACACGACTAGAGGCTGAACTCTATTTACCCAGTCGAGCTGCTGGTTTTATCTCTGCTGAGCAGCAAGTACGACTACGGTATAGTGCCTTTCCTTATCAGCGTTATGGCGTTTTTAATGGCAAAGTGATCGAAGTAGGCAAAGTGGTATTAACACCTACGGAGCTTAAAGGCTCTTTACCTCTTACTGAGGCGGTATATCGTGTAATAGTGCAAATAGAAAAGCAATCAATACATGCATTTGGCACAAATAATCGTTTGCAGCCTGGTATGCGGTTAGAGGCCGATATAGTACTTGATACGATGACATTACTTGATTGGATATTGATGCCTATTTATGCAATTAAAGGACGACTTTAATGGATAACCCATTACATTTATTAAAATTTTCAGGAGCTGGTTGTCTACCTTTAATACTACAAACTGAAGTGGCGGAGTGTGGTTTAGCCTGTCTTGGTATGGTTGCTAGTTTCCATGGATTTCGTACCGATTTACTTAGTTTACGTCATCGTTTCTCTCTTTCAATCAAAGGAGCAACGTTAGAACAATTAATTAAAGTGGCTGATCAGCTTCATTTAAGTAGCCGTCCATTAAGGCTTGAGCTTGAAGAGCTAAATCAGTTACAAACACCTGCAATTTTACATTGGGACACTAATCATTTCGTTGTGCTAAAAAAGGTTAACAGTATATTTGTTTGGATTCATGACCCAGCCGTTGGCGAATGCAAGCTAACGCTTAGTGAAGCCTCTAAGCACTTTACTGGTATTGGACTGGAACTGATACCTAATAAAGGGTTTGAAAAAAAAACCGAACAAGTGAACATGCCACTATCTAATTTTTGGTCACAAGTATCAGGTTTAAAGCGCGTACTAGTCCATGTGTTTTTGTTGTCTTTATTATTGCAACTATTTGTATTAACTAGTCCCTTCTTTATGCAGATTGTGATGGATGACATTATAATTAGTCAAGACTTGGATTTGTTATTTGTAGTTGCCGCAGGCTTTTTTTTACTTGCCCTAATCAGTCAAGCAACAAGCACGTTACGTTCATTGGTGTTATTACATTTAGGTAACCAGTTATCGGTACAGATGACTAGTAACCTGTTTCGACACCTATTACGCTTACCATTAAACTATTTTGAAAGTCGCCATTTAGGAGATGTTGTTTCACGATTTGGTTCCTTAAGCAACATTCAAACACTGTTAACAACTGGCTTAATTTCGGTGTTGCTTGATGGGTTAATGGCAATAACAACTTTAGTGATGATGTTTTTATATTTGCCCTTATTAGCCTGGGTTGTTGTTTCAGTTGTAATTTTTTACGCAATTATTCGAGCTATAGCTTTTGCACCTTTTCGACGATTAAACGAAGAGCAGATTATTGCCAATGCAAAAGAAGATTCAAACTTTATGGAAACTATACGCGCAGTACAAAGCGTAAAAGTTTTTGGTAAAGAAATACAGCGACAAAGCTTGTGGCATAACTATTATGCAGATGTTCTAAATACAGGGATTCGTACAGCAAAGTTAAGCCTAGTCTTTGAAATAACTAATAGTCTGTTATTTGCTATTGAAAATGTTGTGGTGATTTATTTAGGCGCAAAAGCAGTAATTTCTACGGAAATAAGTGTCGGTATGTTGTTAGCTTTTATTTCATATAAAGGACAGTTCACTAGTAAAGCTTCTGCACTGATTGGTAAAGCTGTCGAATATAAAATGCTTAACTTACATTTATCGAGAGTAGCGGATATTGCTATGACTGAATCTGAGATGAACCTAGACGCTGCCCAGCAAGAAATAACATTAAGCGGTCAATTAATGCTTAAAGAGTTATCCTTTCGGTATGATGAAAGTCAACCTTATTTATTTGAAAATATAAACTTCACTTTTAGGCAAGGTGAATCTGTAGCTATTATTGGATCATCCGGTGGAGGGAAAACGACTTTGCTTAAAGTTATGCTGGGGCTATTTCAAGCGAGCAAAGGACAAGTAATGATAAATGGTGCATCAATTGACCGTGTTGGATTACGTAGTTATAGAAATCAAGTAGCGGCTGTGATGCAGGATGATCAATTATTGTCGGGGTCGATGAGTGATAATATTAGTTTTTTTGACGAACAGGTAGATCAAGCATGGCTTGAGCAATGTGCAAAATTAGCGGCAATTCACGATGAAATCATTCAAATGCCGATGGAGTACAATAGCTTGGTAGGAGATATGGGCACAAGCTTGTCTGGCGGACAAAAACAAAGAGTATTGCTAGCCAGAGCATTATATAAAAAACCAAAAATATTGTTTTTGGATGAGGCCACTAGTCACTTAGATGTAAAGCTGGAATCTATTGTTAATCAAGCAATTAAGCAGCTCAATATCACCAGAATAATTATAGCGCATCGACCAGAAACTATCCGTAGTGCTGATCGGATCGCTCAATTGAAAAACGGTAACCTTCACGAAGTACGGCTGAAAACTAGTAAACGTAAAGTTGCATAAAATTAATGTGTATTATTTAGTAAGAGAAATTATGAAAAATAATAGTTTAATAGGTGTCTTGTTACTTGTTATTGCTACAAGTGCAAGTTTCTGTATTTCAGCTCATCAAACAGATATCATCAAAAGTCCAAATGACACTCGAATATATGAAACATTTACGCTTGATAATGGTATGGAAGTTTTATTAGCCTCTGATCCAGGTTTGACGCAAGTTTCGGCCAGTTTAACGGTAGGAGTCGGTCAATATCAAGACCCTGTTGCTCAACAAGGGCTTGCACACTATTTAGAACATATGATTTTTATGGGGTCAGAGCAATACCCAGAGCCTAATAGTTTACGTAGCTTGGTGGAAACTAATAATGGTGTGCTTAATGCAATGACCTATGCACAAAAAACCAGTTTTTACTTTCGCATTGCTAGTGAACAATTTGCTACTGCTTTGAGCATGTTAAGTAATGCAATTCAAGCTCCTCTTTTATCGAAAACCTTTGCTGAAAAAGAAATCAAAGCAGTTGATGCTGAATGGAAACTACTCAAACAAAATAACGTATTTTCTATTTCAAGAGCAAATGCCATGACAGCATCCGATAAACATCCAATGCGAAAAATGGGTATTGGTAATTTAACTACACTTAAGAATAAGAAAAATTCAAATTTACATGCAGAATTAAAACAGTTTCATCAAAAGTATTACTCAGCCAACATTATGAAACTTGCCTTGGTTGGTAATCAAGACTTATCTGCGTTAAAAAAACTGGCCGTGAAATATTTTAGTACTATGGTCAATAAAAAAATAGTGCGCCCCACCACTTCTGAATTGTTTTTTCGTGATGAGCATCTAAAGAAACACATTTTTTTAGATGCTCAGTCACAAGAAAATATTCTAGGCTTGCAATTTCCTTTAGAAAAAAATTCAAATGATTGGATGGAAAAAAGTAATGAGTATATTCATTACTTACTAACGTCAGAAGCGCCCAACGCCTTGATTTCAAGCTTACGTGAAGCGGGGTTGATAGAGTCGATGCAAGCTCTATTTGACTCGTCTAGTTATGGAAATGATGGTACAGCATTTGTTCAGTTTAGCCTTACTGAAATGGGAGACAAAAACCATAACAAGATATTAGCAGCATTTTTTAAATATTTAACATTGATTAATAATCATGGAGTAAATTCGAATTATGCAATTGAATTGAAGAATATATTAGATAATAAATTCTATAATTTTTATGAGCCTACAGCACTAAGCTTGGCTAACATGTTCAGCAGCAAAATGTTTGATATGACCGTGGAAGAGGTCTTAAGGTCTGAAACATACTTTTCCGGATTAGATGAAAACGCTGTTAATAAGGTGCTTAAGCAATTAACGCCAAAGAAAATGAGACTTTGGCATATAGGTGGGCAGCAAAATGCGGAGACCAAACTAGAGTTTGCTGAAGGTTCATATCGAATAACCGATATCAGGGACAAAGATTTAAAGCCATGGCGTAATTCGAATATGGTATTAAAATTACCTCCTATAGCGAAAATAGATAATATTAATGAGATGGATAATGTTGTAAAAACTTTACATAAGCCTACATTCGTTGTTGAAGAAGTGGGAGTTCAGGCATTGCTTATGCATAGTGAATATTTTTCAAATAAGCAGGGGGTAACGGGTATTACTTTACAAAGTGCTTTATATCAAAAAGATGTTAAGCATCATGTTATGACAAATGTTCTATTATTGCTGATAAATAATGGTTTACAGAACATGATTCAGCAAGCTAGCCAAAGGCATCAAGTATATATCAACGGCTCCCAAAATCAGCAGGGTGATTTAACATTTTACTTTTCCGGAATCACTAAACGACACTCTGACTATTTATCTAAACTATTGACTCTATTTAAAGAGGTTAGGTTTAACAAAAAAGATTTACAAAATGCTTTAAATTCGTATAGCGCGATGACTACAGGTATTCACAATTCAATTCTGCCTATGCAAGCTAATTATTATTCGAACGTATTACTAAAAACCCCCCCTTTTATTTGGAACACAAAAGAAAAAATAGCGGTAATTAACACTTTATCATTAAAAGACTTAAGAAAGTTTCAAAAGAATTTGGTTGCTAATACTTACATAGAGCTATTCTCTTTTGGTAATTATACTGAAGCAGAAACCATAAAAATGGCGAAAGATTCACGATCTTTATATGGAAACACAACACTACCTACAAAGCTTCTACACAAAGTAAAATTTAAACCTGAGCCACATACGGCATGGGACTCGCAAAAGCTAATTAAACAAGACCATGTAATGCTTAAAGATACTTATGTTTACCCAGAAGCTTCAAATAAAATAGCCGTTCAATTGAAGTTATTAAACCAACTTTTTACAGGACCATTTTTTAAAGAGTTTAGAACAAAACGCCAACTAGCTTATGACATTGGTAGTTATCAGGAAAATATTTCTCAACACCCTGCGCTTACTTTATATATACAAAGCTCTAATACTGATCTAAAAACATTGAAAGAGCAGTTCATAAGCTTTATTGAACAATTTAGAGTTACTTTCTCAAAAATAGATGACAGTAAAGTAGAACAAGCTAAAGTTTCTATGGTTAATGCTATTGAACAAAGACCGCAGAACATAAACGTAGAGTTTAATCGATATGTTAGTGATTGGTTAAATGGAAATTATAAGTTTGATTCTTATAAAAATCAGATACCATTGTTACAAGAGACTGATAAAGAGGACTTACTTGCTTTATATACTTCAATGCTCATAAAGGGTAACTCAGCAAATGTGCTAATTCAATTAAAAGGGAAAGACTTTCGCGATACCGACTTCTTTAACTGGAATTGATGAACAGTTGTAATTCTCCAAAATAGTCAGTAAAGTGCGATGTTTTTTATTTCTGCGAAGCGGGCCAAAACTATATCAATGTAAACTATAGTTATCTGTGAAAAATACCTATATCTCTAAACTTTTATATATGGATAAAGTTAAATTTAATGTGTGCAGATTAGTTTCGGGGTGTTTTTACCATGTAACAGTTCAAGTCTGCGAAGGCCCACCATTTTCATTACTAAAGATGCACTTAGCATCTTTTTTATGTCTAAAATATAAAAGCCTACACTGAAAACTTGATGACATGAACAGTCTAAACATGACACTTATGTATAGACTCATCTAAACTCTTTTAATTTCCAATGCTGCTTTATGATTACTATTCAGCATACTTTGAGAAATTCTTTATTACATAATCTTTAAATGCTTTTATACGAATGGGCTGGTGTTTATCTTGCACATAAACTAAATATAATGGTGTAGGTTCTACATGCCACTCAGTAAATAGTGGCACTAATAATCCTTTTTTGAGTTCTGCTTTACAATATAACTCTGGAACTCTAATTATACCTTGTCCAGATATAGCCGAAGAAATCATAATTCTGCCATTTTTACAGGTAAGGCTACCGTCAACAGTCACATCAGTTCTTTTACCTGTTTTATGATTGATAAATATCCAATTTTTTAAGCTTCCTGTGATACATTTATGGTGAATTAACATATTAGGTTTATCTGGTTTACCATATTTTGCTATATATTTAGGACTCACATAGGTGTTTATATTTATATCTATTAGTTTTCTTGCGATAAGTGATGAATCTTCTAATTCACCCATACGAAAAACAAAGTCAAACTCCCCTGAGATGAGATCTACCCGCCGACTAGAGAAATCTAACTCAATAGTAATATCAGGGTGTTCATTGATGAAGTCGTTAATTAGAAAAGCTATGATTTCTTCAGCAATATAGCCGCCAACGCAATTGATACGAATATTGCCGGATAAAGTGTCTGCGCTATCAAGAACTCGATCAACCGCTTGATATATCCCATTGAGTGAATGTTTACAGCGTTCGTAAAAGGCAGCTCCTTGAGGGGTTAGATGCTGACTTCGAGTTGTTCTTACTAATAAACTTACGCCAAGGCTGGATTCTAATTGAGCTAACTGCTTGGAAATATGCGATCTTGAACACGCCTGTCTCTTATACACATCTCCGAGCCCACGAGACGT
>OJGT01000204.1_pt1 | contig 9982 bp, 9 predicted proteins | sample 1595031 | NCBI WGS metagenome assembly OJGT01 (sample SAMN05416857, study PRJEB24817) | seawater metagenome | isolation source: Sea water | place: Canada:Atlantic | collected 2013-11 | reverse complement strand
CACTATCCTCTTCGTCGGCAGCGTCAGATGTGTATAAGAGACAGAAATTGTTTATCTGCTACATATCACAAAATGGTCAAATAAGATGTTTGTAAAATTGTTAACAGAAATGTTTGGTAGTCGTAACGATAGATTATTAAAACAAATGGGCAAAGAAGTAAAAAAAATAAATGCATTAGAGCCGATTTTAGAAGCACTAAGTGATGATGAGTTAACAGCCAAAACAGCAGAATTCAAAGAGCGTTTAGCCAATAATGAAACATTAGAGCAAATTTTACCTGAAGCATTTGCTGTCGTTCGAGAAGCGAGCAAACGTGTTTTTAAAATGCGTCATTTTGATGTGCAAATGATTGGCGGTATGGTACTTAATCAGGGCAAAATTGCTGAGATGCGTACTGGTGAAGGTAAAACGCTTACGGCAACACTACCTACATATTTAAATGCCTTAACCGGTAACGGCGTTCATGTTATTACCGTGAATGATTATTTGGCGACACGTGATGCTGATTGGAGTCGTCCATTATTCACTTTTCTAGGTATGACGGTTGGCTGCAATATAGCAGGCATGGCACCAGAAGATAAACAAGCAGCATATCAAGCCGATGTAACGTACGGTACTAACAACGAATTTGGTTTTGATTATTTACGTGACAATATGGTGTTCTCTCCAGAAGAACGCGCTCAGAAAAAATTAAACTTTGCTATTGTCGATGAAGTTGATTCAATTCTAATTGATGAAGCACGTACTCCGTTGATTATTTCAGGACAAGCAGAAGATAGCTCAGAATTATATAAAGCAATTGATGTTATTGTGCCATCGCTTGAAGTTCAAAGTGAAGAAGATAAAGACGAAGAAACCGGTCAATCAGAAGGGTTTGTTGAAGGTGACTACACCCTTGATGAAAAAGCTAAACAAGTTTATTTAACTGAACGTGGCCAAATTTTAATTGAAAACATCATGCGTGAAAAAGGCTTGTTAGAAGAAGGAGACACTTTATTCTCTGCAAGTAACATCACCTTGTTACATCACGTTATGGCTGCGTTACGAGCTCACAAATTATTCACTAAAGATATAGATTACATCGTAAAAGAAGATGAAATTGTTATTGTTGATGAACACACCGGCCGTACAATGGAAGGTCGTCGTTGGTCTGAGGGGTTACATCAAGCAATTGAAGCAAAAGAAGGCGTTAAAATTCAAAATGAAAACCAGACGCTAGCTTCAATAACTTTCCAAAACTTCTTTAGAATTTATGAAAAATTGTCAGGTATGACAGGTACAGCTGATACTGAAGCATTTGAATTTCAGCATATTTATGGTTTAGAAACGGTGATTATACCAACTAACCAACCTATGATTCGTAAAGATTTATCTGATTTAATTTATTTAACTGAAGAAGAAAAGTTTGAAGCGATATTAACTGATATTAAAGATTGTGTTGAACGTGGTCAGCCGGTCTTAGTAGGTACTATTACGATTGAAACGTCAGAGCTTCTATCAGGATTTTTGAAGAAGGCTAAGATCAAGCATAAAGTACTTAATGCTAAATTTCATGAACAAGAAGCTGAAATTGTTGCTGATGCCGGTAAAGAGGGCGCTGTAACTATTGCAACTAACATGGCTGGTCGTGGTACTGATATTGTACTTGGTGGTAACTTAGATGCAGGTATTGCTGCTTTAGCTAAAGGAAATAAGCAGCCAACTGAAGAACAAATTGAGAAGTTTAAAGAGAAGTGGAAAGTTGATCATGAACGTGTTCTTGAGTTAGGTGGCTTAAAAATAGTAGCTACTGAGCGTCATGAGTCTCGTCGTATTGATAATCAGCTTCGTGGCCGTTCAGGTCGTCAAGGTGATGCTGGGGAAACACGCTTTTATTTATCAATGGAAGATCCGTTGATGCGTATTTTTGCTTCTGAGCGTATCTCAAATATGATGCGTAAACTAGGGATGGAAAAAGGTGAAGCCATTGAACATCCTTGGGTAACTCGTAGTATTGAAAATGCTCAACGTAAAGTTGAAGGTCGCAACTTTGATATGCGTAAACAGTTATTAGAGTATGATGATGTAGCGAATGACCAACGTGGTGTTATTTATGAGCAACGTAATGAGTTACTTGATGAGTCAGAAATTGGTGAAATAATAAATGCTATTCGTTCAGATGTAATCACAAGTATTATTGATCAACATATTCCACCACAATCATTAATTGAAATGTGGGATATTCCAGCTCTTGAAGAACAACTTAAGGGTGAATTGAATACAAACTTGCCTGTAGCACAATGGCTTGAAGAAGATAAAAACCTTCATGAAGAAAACTTGCGTGAAAAAATCATAGCTGAATTTGAGCAAGTTTATAAAGACAAAGAAGAAATTGTTGGTGCTGATGTATTACGCCAGTTTGAAAAAGCGGTTATGTTGCAAAGCTTAGATTCTCATTGGAAAGAACATTTAGCTGCAATGGACCATTTACGTCAAGGTATCGGCTTGCGTGCTCATGCTCAGAAAAACCCTAAACAAGAATATAAACGTGAATCGTTTGAGTTATTTGCAGAGATGTTAGATCACTTAAAATATGATGTTGTGGGTATTTTATCTAAAGTTCAAATTCAAGCTGAATCTGATGTAGAAGCGGTAGAAGAGCAACATAGAAAATCAGAAACGCCAAAAGAGTTCCAACATCAAAGTACTGATGCTCTTGATGATAAGCCTAAAATGCCACGTGTTGGACGTAATGAACCTTGTCCATGTGGATCAGGCAAAAAATACAAGCAATGTCATGGTAAATTATCTTAATAGTTAACTTTGTAACTTAAAATAAATAGCGATTAGCCCAACACTTATATTAAGTGTTGGGCTAATTTTTTAGTATTTCCCCCTCCTAATTGGAAATGAATATCTATTAGCACTATGTCAGAATCTGTCCACGTTGCGGTTGGTGTTATCACCACTATCGATGCATCTCAGCAAACACAATACTTTCTTACTAAGCGTCTTGATAACGTACATCAAGGAGGAAAGTGGGAATTTCCAGGTGGTAAGGTAGAAGAAGGTGAAACGATCGCTCAAACACTTGCTAGAGAGCTGAAAGAAGAAGTTAGTATTGAGATCTTAAGCTGCCAGCCATTAATGGTAATTAAGCATGATTATGGTGATAAAAAAGTGTGTTTAGACGTTTTTATTGTTGATAATTATAATGGTGAACCAAGTGCCCAAGAAGGGCAGCAAGAAGGCTGGTTTAAATTGGAAGAATTTAAGGAACTTGATTTCCCTAAAGCAAATGAAGCTATTATTGAAAAATTATTTAATTACCCACTTTAATCATTAAACTGAAGTGTAACAGGCGTTATTCAGGCTCAACAAAAAATTTATTATTCAATAAAAACTCATCTTCTAATGCGTCAAGCATCTCTTCAGTTAATGCGGTTTCACTCGGTATTGGCTGAGATATTTTATGGCTTTCGTCAGCCCACTCACCTAAATCTATTAATTGACAACGTTTAGAACAGAATGGTCTAAACTCACTTTCTTTACACCAAATTACTTGTTTTTCGCACTGAGGGCAGGAAACTTCTAGGGTCATATTGTTTTCAAAATTCATAAATATTAATAACGATTAGTATAACGTTAATATTAAGTGAGAGAAACTAGTTAACACCGAGCTAGTTCAAACTGAGTTGCTTGGTTTGAATAACGTCGTCCACTTTTTTCACAAGGCAGCATAAAGCGAATAGAATAGCGAAATTTATTACCACTTATGGTTGGATAATACTGAGCAGAACGGTTGATTTTAATGCGGAGTAAAAGAAGACCTTCTCCACTATCTTGGTAGAAGCCACTCTCTGTTTCTATGGGTTTAAATTCTGCCCTTTGGCGTATAAATTTCAGCACTAAAGTAAGTGAATGTTTAATGTGTGTTAATAAAGATAACCAATGCTTTATTTGAGCAGTAACTTGTATCGCTGGTTGATGAAGCCAAAATTGTAACTGCGGGAGATCAAAACTTGAGTTTCCACCCTGTATAGCAAAACGCTGCTTTAAACTAGCAAGTAGCTTGTCTTCTTTGAGTTGGTACCATGTTTGATTATTGGTCTTTAACTGGCAAGTTAATGCCACCGTTTCACGGAGGTTATTTTCTAAGGCACTGTTATCAATATCAGGAGCTTGAGACCATACCACTAGATTTTGCTGCAGTTTTTCTAGGTCTTTGATTAATTCACCTTTAATATCGCTACGTTCTAAGGTGTCAATAATGGTAAATAAGGCATTAAAAAATACTTGATGGTTTATTTGAATATCAGAATCTGCACAACTATGAGCTTGAACAAATAATTGTTCGAGCTTTAAATAGTTACGAATGCGCTCATTAAGCGGATGTTCATATAATATCGCTGTCATGATAAAACTTTGGCAAATTAAATATACAGATTTTAAATGTAGGCTTATAGTAACTATAGATAATTAAAATGGCGAATTATTTATACATTATTTGTAGCCATTAGCTATTTTAAAATTTTTTGGAGCTGTGAGGTGAACCTAAATGCTACGTAATATATTTAGGGTTTTACTGCTTTAGTTAAGTATTGTTGGTGTAATTTATTAACCATGTCTCTAGCTGCTTCCAATGTATTACTGTCGTTATTTAATAAGTCATCAGCATGTGCTCGTTTAACTTCTCGACTTGCTTGGCTATCAATAATGGCTTGTACTTGTTCTATGCTATTATTATCGCGTATAGTCGTTCTATCTATTTGCGTTTGCATAGTAACATCAATAACAAGGGTTCGATTGACTAATTTTGTTAAACTATTCTCAATTAATAGTGGTGCTACTAATAAACAATAAGGGCTTTGTGCATCTTTCAGTTGCTTCACTATTTGTTGTCTAATAAGAGGGTGAAGTAGGTTATTTAACCATAACTTATCGTTATCATTACTAAAAATTTGTTTACGAAGTAGTGCTCTATCAAGTTGCCCATTAGCTTGAATGAAGTGCTTACCAAAATGCTCGCTTATTTGAATAAGTGCGGGACTTCCAATAGCAACAACATCACGAGCAACAATATCAGCATCAACAATAGCTATGTTATGTTCAGCAAACATATTTGCAATGGTTGTTTTTCCGCTACCAATTCCACCCGTTAAACCGACAATATAATGAGACATAAAAACCTTAACTAATTTGAATAATATACCATGACCAGATCCCTTGCCCCCACAGAAGCGTAATCCAACCAGCTACAGCTAAATAAGGGCCAAATGGTATTGCTTGCTCACGTGTGTGACTTTTAAATAATATGAGTGAGATGCCAACAATAGCACCAACCACAGAAGCCATTAATATTAAAATAGGAAGCAATTGCCAACCAAGCCATGCGCCAAATAGGGCAAATAACTTAAAGTCACCAAACCCCATGCCTTCCTTTCCTGTTAATAGTTTGAATAGCCAAAAAACACCAAATAGACTCATATAACCAGTAGCTGCACCAATAACAGCATCGCTAAGAGGTACAAAAATCCCATTAATATTTACTAATAAACCTAGCCATAATAGTGGCATTACAAGTTGATCAGGTAGAAGCATATGATCAATGTCGATAAGGGTTAAGCAAACTAAACCCCACGTAAGTACGAGTAATAATAATGTCTCGATAGAAACGCCAAACTTAATTGCGATAACTAAACTTAATAATGCGGTGACTGCTTCAACCAAAGGATAACGTATAGAAATTTTATTTTTGCACTGGCCACATTTCCCTTTAAGAAATAGCCAACTGAGAACAGGAATATTTTCATAAAAGCGAATTTTGTGTTGGCACTTAGGGCAAGTTGAGTCGGGTTTAGATAAAGTTAATTCTGTAATTTCTTTAGCGGGAACGTTTTTAACTTCATCACTTAAAAACTCTCTACACTCAAGATACCAATTGTTATGCATCATTTTTGGTAAACGATAAATAACTACATTCAAAAAGCTACCGATACACAGAGAAAATATAAAAACAGTCAGATAAAAGGCAGTAGGATATTGCTGAAAAAAAGCTAGGGTTTGCTCAAACATAAAGTACTCAAAAAATGTATTAAAAAACTCTTAAGCTAAATATGATTTAAGAGTTTTTTAATCGATAACAATAAATAAAACGGATTAGAAGGAATAATTAAACAACCATCCCAATTTGGAATATAGGTAAATACATAGCAATAATTAAGCCGCCAATAACTACACCTAATACGGCCATAATCAACGGTTCTAATAGTGCTGTTAAATTATCAACAGCATTATCTACTTCGGCTTCATAGACATTTGCAACTTTAGAAAGCATATCATCAACAGAGCCAGATTCTTCACCAATAGCCACCATTTGAATAACCATATCAGGAAATATACTACAATTTCGCATGGCTAAATTCATTTGCATACCTGAAGTCACCTCTGCACGTACTTCGAGGATAGCATCTCTAAATACCGCGTTACCTGCAGCACCAGCAGCGGAATCTAGAGCATCAATTAATGGCACACCTGCGGCAAAGGTTGTTGATAGAGTACGGGCATAACGAGCAACAGCAGCTTTTTCGAGTAAATCACCAATAACAGGCAATTTTAGTATATTTTTATCAACTTGATCTCGTAACTTGAGGCTACTTCTATGTGCTCGCTTAAACAAATAAATAAAAGCAAAAATAGCACCTATTCCTAAGTGCCAATAAGCAACCATAAAGTCGGAAATACCGACAACAAAAAGGGTAAAAGCAGGTAACTCAGCACCGAAGCTATTAAAAATATCTTGGAATACAGGAACTACAAAAATTAATAATATAGAAGTAACAATACCGGCAATGATTAATACGGCAATGGGGTAAGTCATAGCTTTTTTAATTTTTGCTTTTAATGCTTCTGCTTTTTCTTTATAAGTGGCAATTCTATCGTAAATTGTTTCTAATGAACCTGACTGTTCGCCAGAAGCTACCAAATCACAATAAAGATCATCAAAATATCGAGGATGATCTCGCAAGCAGTCTGATAAAGGTATGCCTGAAGAAAGCTTATGTCCTATTTCGCCTAATAGTTTTTGCATGTTGCCATTACTATGGCCTTTACCTATCATTTCTATGGTTTGCACTAAAGGAACGCCTGCTCCTAACATTGTTGCTATTTGTCGTGATATTATTGCTATATCACTTGGGGTAATGGCTTTGTCGCCACCCAAACCGAAAAGTGGTTTAGCTTTTTTCTTTACTTTACTTGGTGTTATTCCTTGCTTACGTAATTGAGCCTTTAATTCAATAATGCTATTAGCTGATAGTTCACCACTAATTTTTTTTCCTTTTCGGTTAACCCCTTGCCAAGTAAAAACATCTAAAGCTTTTACTTTTGGTGTCTTTTTCTTTGCTATTTCCGTTGCCATACAAATCCTAACTTATTTATTATGCACTGGTTACGCGGTTAACTTCTTTAAGGCTGGTCATGCCATTCATTGCTTTTATTAGCCCCGATTGACGTAAATTGTTATAACCTTCTTTTTGACACTGTGCAGCGATATCAAGTGAATTGCCACCTGCCATAATAATAGATGAAATTTCGGGACTAATCTTGATTACTTCATAAATACCTACACGGCCTTTATAGCCGCCAGTACATTGTTCGCATCCAACAGCTTTAAATAACTTTATCTCACTTAGCTTTTCATGTGGAAAGCCTTGTTCAACTAATTGTTCTTCGGTAAGTGTTTCCTCAGTTTTACATTTTGGACATAAGCGTCTTGCTAAACGTTGAGCAATGATAATGGTAACAGAGCTTGCAACGTTATAAGAAGGAACACCCATATTGAGTAAACGGGTAAGTGTTTCAGCTGCTGAGTTGGTATGTAGGGTTGATAATACTAAATGACCTGTTTGTGCGGCTTTAATTGATATTTCAGCAGTTTCTAAATCACGAATTTCACCTACCATAACAATATCTGGATCTTGTCGTAAGAAAGAGCGCAGTGCACTAGGAAATGTTAAGCCAGCTCTATTATTAATTTGAACTTGGTTAATACCTTCAAGGTTAATTTCTACAGGATCTTCTGCGGTAGAAATATTACGCTCTGGTGTATTTAAAATATTCAAACCAGTATACAAGGAAACCGTTTTCCCTGAGCCAGTTGGCCCTGTTACGAGAATCATTCCTTGCGGTTGGTCTAATGCCGACATATATATTTCTTTCTGCTCAGCCTCATAGCCAAGCATATCAATGCCTAACATCGCGCTAGAGGAATCAAGAATACGCATTACTATTTTTTCGCCCCACATAGTAGGCAGGGTACTTACACGAAAATCAATAGATTTTTTCTTCGACAGGGCTAGCTTTATTCGCCCATCTTGAGGAACACGGCGCTCTGCTATATCAAGTTTTGACATGACCTTTAAGCGAGCAGCCATACGCGAAGATAAACTTACAGGTGGTCGAGCAATCTCAGATAATATGCCATCGATTCGAAAGCGAATGCGGAATGCTTTTTCATACGGTTCAAAATGTAAATCTGAAGCCCCCTTTTTTATTGCATCAAGAAGAATTTTATTGATAAAAACTACAATGGGGGCATCGTCTTTATCATTTGTACTATCGTCTTCTTGATTCTCTTCCTGAACCTCTAAACCAGAAAGCTCAGCTGCATCAATATCTGTAATATCGAGAGCATCACTTTCATCTTCCAATACTTTCTCTATACAGTTTTGCAACCCTTGTTCATCAGTTAAAACTAACTCAGTACTAAAGCCGGTATTAAATTGAATTTCTTCTAGGGCATCAATATTGGTTGGATCTGACATAGCAACAAATAATACTTTTCCACGTAAAAATAGTGGTAAAGCATTATGTTTTGTTATTAATTTTTCGTTACGTACGCCTTCGGGAACTAGGTTGGTATCAAAATTTGTCAGTTGAATGTAGGGATAGCCAAATTCATAGGAAAGAGTTTTAGCAATGGCTTTGCCGTTAATATGCTGATCTTCAATTAAAAAGCGAATAAAAGGTTTGCTATTACCAATATAGTCAGCACAAATATCATCGATGCTTGCAATGGGAATTAACTGTTCTTTAGATAAAGCAGATAAAACACTTGATTGTTGGTGATGTCCTTTCATAGCTTTTTAACATAACCTTTTGAATAAAAACAATGAACTCGTTGTATTTTAGTTTACCGTAAATTTGGCTAAAAGAACAAAAGATTATGTAAGCTAATACTAATAAATGTTGTTCTGAAAAAAGCAGATGATAATATTTACACATAATTTGCTCATAATAAAAAAGCCCCTTACGGGGCTTTGATAAAAATTTTAATTCATTATGAATTTTATTTAGCTTTACACCAACCATTAGTAAGACAGCTTGGAGTAGTCGTTGAAGTGATAGTCCAAGATAACGGTGTGCCTGTTGGTGTAGCAACCATATTTGCACTATCAGTTGCAGCTGTCGATGTAGCCGTAATCACACCAGCAACAATTGTCATTGTATCTAAGTTTCCATAAGTCCCTGTCGTTACGGTAGCAGGGATTCCTCTATATCCAGCTGCGCAATTAGTTAATGCTCCCTCGGTTTGAAAACATAAATCAACTGCTGTTCTAGCAGAACCTACCATAGATACTACCTCAGCAAACTTAGCTTTTTTGGTGTAATCTTGATAAGCAGGCAACGCGACTGCAGCTAAAATACCGATAATCGCCACAACGATCATTAATTCAATTAGAGTAAAACCTTTTTGGGCTTTGTTAGTCATTTTGTTCATTGTGTTTAAATTTTTCATAGTAATGGTTCCATCAATTTCTACGGGGGCTGCAGATAATATGCGACATTTTTTCGTAAATGTAAAATAATGTTGCGTTTTTTTGTGCTTTTATTCGTTTTTCTTACTTACATTCTAAATACAGTTAATAACAATGAGTTTTCTAACATTATATCTGTCTCTTATACACATCTGACGCTGCCGACGAAGAGGATAGTGTAGAT
>OJGT01000203.1_pt1 | contig 9983 bp, 7 predicted proteins | sample 1595031 | NCBI WGS metagenome assembly OJGT01 (sample SAMN05416857, study PRJEB24817) | seawater metagenome | isolation source: Sea water | place: Canada:Atlantic | collected 2013-11 | reverse complement strand
CGAGATTCCTCTACGTCTCGTGGGCTCGGAGATGTGTATAAGAGACAGTTATTAAAGAATACGGATGAAAGTATTGATAAGTTGAAAAAGTTGCAACTTTTTGGTCTAAATTTTTCTTTAGATAACTTTGGAACGGGGTATTCTTCACTTGGACACTTAAAAAGCCTTCCTATCAGTGAAGTCAAAATAGATCAGTCATTCGTTCAAGATATTATTGATGAACAATCAGACTTGATTATGGTTAAAACAATAATAGATTTAGGAAAAAACTTTGGATTAAACGTTGTTTCAAAAGGGATTGAAAGCAAAGAACAATTGAAGGTTCTAACTGTACTCGGTTGTGATCTTTATCAAGGTTTCTACTTCAGTAAACCCATTGCTATAAAAGACTTCTTACGATTAATTAAATAATTACCTGCATAGCTTAACTACTACAGGTAATACTTTATTTATTATTTTCAAGAAGAGCTTATAGGCCGTTATGATATTGTATATTAGTCGATTCGGGCACTAGCTTGTTGAGAGATGTTTGAATATTCACTTGGTTCTCTTCACAACTTTTATCTAGTTTAAGTAACTGTTCAAAATGCTCAATTAGCATTTTTTTATCAGGTGAGGGTTTGTCCCCTGCGCCTATATTTGTTAAATCAATCATAAACCCATCAAATAGCTGAGCCAAATCATTAATAATTTCCATATTTAAAAATTGGTCATTATTATAAATGCTTGGATAACCGGCTTTTTGTTTATCTATTGCAAATGAAACCCCTTTAAGGTTTGTGATACTAGTAGACTTATCACAAGAAAGCATACAGCCATTATCGATACGTGGCTTTTCACATCCAACACTTTGTTGGAAAAAACACTGTCTACTCGTCATCAATAATATCGGATGATAGATGCTATAAAACAACTTAAAGTTTTCAGGTCGTGCAATGGTTTTCATTTGTTGATGATTTATTTCATTTGAAATAAAGGCACCATCACAATTAAATGATTCTTTCAAGGCTAATAAAGCGTAGGAATTAGTGGTGTTTAGGAAAGGCCCTGCAATCCACTTAATGCCCAACTCACATGCTCTATTGGCAATACCTGTATTGTTGGTAACAATCAATTCAGGCTTCACTTGTTCTAAAATATTTAAAGCGGCATCAAAGTCTTTACCAATTAATACCGAAGGAAACCACGGAATGAGTCGAGGGTTATCATTTAAAAAGCCAACGTATTTTGTACAACCACGTTTATATGCGTCAGGTAACTTGAAGTAAATATCAGCATCCGTTATGTTGGCTAGATCTATGTCAGATTTTTCACAGATTAATATCGATAGTTTTGCTTTTGTATTAGGCTTAGTTTTTTCATCTTTATTGTTAAGCTTTTTAGGATGACGTAGTAATTTAGGTAGTACCACTTCAGGAAGAACAGCTACATTGTTATTTAATAATGAAGATAATTCATTTTTAAGCGTAGTAAGGTTGCTAAATGGGATGCTCATACCTTCTGCTATGCTATCAAGGTTTAATTCAGTTAGGTTGAACTGTGAATTATTAAATCCTTTAAAACGTTTTTTGATAGCATCTTTATCAAGGCAGTTCTTTGCATTGGCCACAAGTAAACTTTGTGTATGAAGAACAAGCACTTTATCTTCAATAGTTGTTTTGCCAGCAGAATATTGTTTAGTAGTTGCAGTAAGTGTTAATGGTTCACCAATAACACCTGAAAAATGTAGGCTAAGAGGAAACTTTTCAATACTTAAGTGTTTTATCTTGTCACTCACATCCATATTGATCTTAGTTTTTTCTTCACTAAGATTTTCTTCTACTTCATGAATCTGAACAACAGAAATTGCATTACTTTGGTCAATGGCATGGTACTTGGAGTTATCTCTTGGGTTTTCAATAAACATGGACTGATTCAAATCACCACGTAAAAAAGCATTAGTTAGATCGCGATTAAACACTTTATAAAGTCGTTCACCACTTTCTAGTAATTCGCCTGTTTCAATAAAACCGTCAATTTGTTTACGGAAACTATCTATAACGGTATGTACGTAACTAGCACCTTTTATGCGACCTTCTACTTTAAAAGAGTGTACACCCGCTTCAATTAATTGAGGTAAATCGAAAAATGCTGAATTATCTTTAATATTTAATGGGAAATTGTTGCCCGATGGCGTTGTTTCATATTCTTCACGACAAGCTTGACTGCATCGTCCACGGTTTCCTGAATTACCCACACTTGCTGAAGTTGAATAACATAAGCCTGAAAAAGCAACACACAATGAACCATGAACAAACACTTCGGTTAGCATGTCGTGTTCTTGAGCAACTTTGGTTACGGCGGAAATTTCTCTCAAGTTCATTTCTCTTGATAAATTAACTCGCGATGCACCTAATTTTTTAAGAAAAGGAATTTGTCCGATATTGTGTGTTGTTAATTGGGTAGAAGCGTGAACGTCTAATGTAGGAAAGTGCTTGTTTAAAATGTAAAGCAAACCTAAATCTTGAATGATAACGCCGTCAAGCGTGGTATTCACTAATTTACTTAGTAGTTTTGCAAGTGACGTGAATTCACGCTCTAGTATTATAATATTTAAAGTTAAAAATATCTGGCAGTCGTATTGATGGGCAAGTCGAATAATGCCGACCAGTTCATCAAAAGAAATATTAGCGGCACGATTTCGCGCGTTAAAGGTGTCTAATCCGCAATAAACAGCATCAGCTCCCGCAATGATTGCTGCTTTTATTGCGTCTATATCGCCACCTGGGGCTAATAATTCAATGTTAGAATTCATTTATACAACTTTGGCCAATATTTAAGGCAGTTAAATTTCAAAAGGGGGATTTTACGCATATAGTTGTTTCCAATCAAGGCGCATTTCATACATAAACTATGCAGGGAAGGGACTATATATTTAGCAAGATAATATCATTAGAATTATTTGGGCTTTATACTTAATGAAAGATAACTTTTAGTGGTAATGTTTATCAATACCGAAAAATTAATAGGATGAAATACCCTTAATGAGTTGTGAAGAGAACGCTTTACCCATTTTATATTCGTTGAGAAACTGCCCTTATGCTATGCGCGCTCGAGTTGCTATTTTTAAAGCGCAGCAAGTTGTTATCCTACGGGATATTGTATTAAGTAACAAGCCAGAGGAGATGATAATAGCATCGCCTAAAGCGACTGTGCCTGTTTTAGTTTTGGCAAACGGCACTGTAATAGAAGAAAGTTTGGCGGTTATGTTATGGGCTCTTAATGAGACAGATCCTGATGACTTATTACAAAGCCAGCATGAACAAAACTTAACAGAGATGCTTAAATTAATTAAATGTTTTGATGATGAATTCAAAACGTGTTTAGAGCAATATAAATGTGCCAAGCGTTATCAAGAAAATAATATTACTGAGTGTAGAGAACGTTGTGAGCTGTTCATTAAAATACTAGAAGAGCGTTTAACAATTAATAGCTTTTTAATGTCTAAAAAAGAGAGTCTTGCTGATATTGCAATACTCCCTTATATTCGTCAGTTTGCTCGAATTGAACGCCTGTGGTACTTACAATCACCTTATCCTAACGTAAGACAATGGCTAAATAATTACTTACAAAGTCCAATGTTTACTAAGGTAATGGCAAAGTATCCATTATGGTTAGATAACTATGAAATCGTGTTGTTTGGTGAAAAAAAGAATAAAAAATAAAAAACAAACTCGATGTTTGTCAAAGAGTTTGTTATTAAAAATTCGCTTATTGTTAAATTAAACTTGTTAACATGTCTTCAGAGTAACTTGTTAAAGGTTCATTTTTTCGTACCTTTGCAACATAATCAGGATTAGCAATAAAGGGTCTGCCAATAGCAATAAGATCAAATTTATTATCATTTATTGCACTACTTCCTGTTTCTGCAGTATAACCTCCTACGCCAACAAGCGTATTATTATAATTTGCCCTAACATAACTTGAAGCACTACCACCTAAATAATCAAACTCCATACTATCGTCAAATATTCCAATATGAAGGAAGGCCAAATTTCGTTTTTCTAACTCAGGTAAAAAATAATCAAATACAGCGCGATCTTGCTTATCGCCAACAATGTTAAAATAAGCACCCGGAGAAACTCTTAATGCCGTTCTGTCAGCACCTATTTTACTGATAATTGCATCTACCACTTCTAATGGAAAACGAGCCATATTTTCATTACTACCACCGTATTCATCATCACGACGATTACTGTCATGATGTAGAAATTGGTCAATTAGGTAGCCATTGGCACCATGAATTTCAATACCATCAAAACCTGCACTAATCGCGTTTTCAGCAGCTTGAGCATAATCAGCGACTAATGTTTTTATATCTTCAATAGTGACAGCTTTAGGAACTTTAAAGGTTAATTCTCGCATTCTAGGTACGGTTCCTTCAATGCCTATCGCTGAAGGAGCTAATACGGGAGCATCATCGTTACCATTACCGTAGAAATAGGGGTGAGCTACTCGGCCAGTGTGCCAAAGTTGCGCAAAAATTTTGCCGCCATTTTTATGTACAGCCGCAGTCACTTTTTTCCAGCCCTCAACTTGTTCTTGAGAAAATAAACCGGGAGTATTGGGATATCCCTGCCCGTCAGGGCGAATAATAACTGCTTCAGATATTATTAAACCGGCTTCTGCTCTGCGGGCGTAATATTCTGCCATTACTTGAGTAGGTACTAAATTATCATCTGCCATGCAGCGTGTTAATGGTGCCATTAAAATACGGTTATTTAAATTAATCGTGTTGTTTAATGCATAAGGCTTAAATAGATTTGCTGTCATGGTGTTATTCCTTTTTGAATGTTCGTTCAAGATACTCTTATTTGAATGAGCGTTCAAGTTTTATTTTTGAATGATTGTTCAAATAAAGGTATCATCAGCAAATATACTAATAAGCTAAGGGGGTAAATAAATGCGCAATGCTGAGTTTGATAAAGAAAAAGTATTGAGATCTGCAATGAATGCTTTTATGAACAAAGGTTATGCTAATACCAGCATGCAAGATCTTAAAAAAGCAACAGGCTTACATCCCGGCTCTATATATTGTGCTTTTGAAAATAAACGGGGTTTATTACTTGAAGCACTTGAACAATACCGTTTAGACAGAAAAGCAGAGTTTGATAAGTTTTTCTCTGCGACAGAGCGAACTATTGATAATTTGAAATCATATCTTGATAATGTTGTTAATGAATGTGTCAGTTGTGATAATACACAAGCGTGTTTATTGACTAAAGCTTTGAATGAAACGGCAGAGCAAGATGTTGAAATACAGCAAATTATTAGTAACAATTTATCTATGTTGCAACAAGCATTCGCTGATAAATTTGAACAAGCAAAAAATGAAAAGGATATCAGTGCAGACAAAGATAGCGAGCATTTAGCCAGATATTTTTTAATGGGAATATATGGTTTAAGAACTTTTGCACAAACTCACCCTAAGCCAGAAGTGTTAACGCAACTTGCCGAGCAACTTTATCAAGATGTATTAAGATAAGACATAGTTTAATTTCACTTTTTAGCTTACTTTTTTAAATACTAATACGCGGTTGTTTGCTGGCATTTCTATATCTTCTGCTAAAGATAAGCCTGCTTTTGTAGCCAATTGACAAACTGCTTCAAAATCACGAATACCACTTTTTTCATCGCGGCCTTTTAGCCAAAGGTCAAAGTTAGCATTGCTTTCACTGGTATATTTACCGTGGTAGTTAAATGGCCCGTAAATACAGAGTATACCGTTTTGGCTTAATTGTTTTCCTATCAGCTCAAAAAAATTGTGTACTAGTGACCAACTAATAATATGTAAGGTATTAGCAGAATATATAGCATCTACATTTTCTCTTAATGGTTGAGTAGCGGCTAAATCTATCGTTAATGGTTGTTTAATGTTTGCAGAAGGAAAGTCTGCTATCCACTGATTAATACCAGCATGATTGGTGGCTAAATCACTAGTTTGCCAAGTAAGAAAGGGCAACTTCTCAGCAAAGTAAACTGCATGTTGCCCTGTACCAGAGCCTATTTCTAATACCTTGTTTTGTTTCGCAAATACGCGAGATAATATATCGAGTATGGGGCGTTTATTGTTTTCACAGGCTTGTGAAAATGGTTTTGTCATTGTCTTTATCTCATTTTAGTTATTTTAGTTATTTTAGTTATTTTAGTTACTAGTTTGATCTTTAAACGGTAAAAATTGTTGGCAATGTTTGAAGTAGCTTGCCATTTGTTGTTGTTCTTGCAGACAAAAATTTTGTATTGCAGCTCTAAATCCTACGTGCTTTATCCAATGATAAGAATGAGTTAATACTGGTTCAAAACCTCGTTGTATTTTATGCTCACCTTGAGCGCCGGGGTTAAACCTTTGTAGCTTATGCATAATACAAAACTCAATTCCTTGATAGTAACAAAGTTCAAAATGAAGATTGTTGTAATTTTCTGTGCAGCCCCAGTAACGTCCATAAAGCTGATGTTCGTCGAAGAAAAACCATGAGCAGGCTACATCTTTGTCATTAACACTGGCAATGACTAATAAAATATTATTAGGAAGTGCTTTTAATATGTCAGCAAAAAACTCCACAGTTAAATGTGGAGAGTGTCCGCGCTTTAAGTATGTTAATTGATAAGTTAAGTAGAAAAAAGATAGCTCTTGCGGACTGATATCTTTTCCTAAAACTTGTCGTACTTTTATTGACTGCTTAGTTATAGATAAACGCTCTTTTTTAACATTTTTTCTTTTACGAGCAGTGAACCTCGATAAGAAATTATCAAAACTATCATATTGATAATTATGCCAATGAAATTGAACGGTATTACGGAGAAATACGTTGTTGTCTTTCAAAAATTGTTCATCAATTTCTTGTGCATAAAGAATGTGCCAACTACTAAGATTTTCCTCTTGGCAATGTTCACTTAATATAGGAAACACGTCAGATAAGGCTATGTCATTTGTAAGTATTTTAGATGTGGATATAGGCGTTAAAGGAATGGTTGCGACGAGTTTTGGATAGTAAGATTCATTATGTTTTTGATAAGCATCAGCCCAAGCCCAATCAAATACATATTCCCCCCATGAGTGTTGCTTTATATACATAGGAAGAACTGCTTGTAGTTTGTCGTCCTTTGAGTACAACAAATGATGTGGTTGCCAACCGGTTTTACTACAAACTGATTGACTATTTTCTAACATTATAAAAAAGTGATAATTGTTAAAGGGGGAGTCAGAGCTTGCCAATGATCGCCAAGTTAATTCATCAATTTTGTTAATAGTGTTGGCAAATTCAATTTTCATAAAACTAATTTATACAATCCTATTACAAAAGACAATTAATGTATTTTATAAAAGATATTCCCTAAACTATTATCTGTAATAGTTTAGGGAATATTGCTTTTGATAAACAAAAAAGCCTGAAACAAGTTTAGTTTCAGGCTTTATTATTTAAGCTATAAGTGTATTAAATGAGATTATTTAAAATCAGATAATATATCGTTAAAGCATTTAGAAGGGCGCATTATATCAATAACTTTTTGCGTGTCTGCTTTGTAGTAACCACCAATGTCAACTGAATGCCACTGATCAGATATTAAATCACTTACAATAGTTGCTTCATTATCAGCTAATGACTTAGCTAATGGTGCAAAGTGACTTTGAAGTTCAGTATCTTCAGTTTGCTCAGCTAATGCCTTAGCCCAGTAAAGAGACAAGTAGAAATGACTTCCACGGTTATCAAGTTCACCTGATTTACGTGATGGAGACTTACCATTATCTAATAACTCAGCCGTTGCTTGATCAAGTGTTTTTGCTAGTAATCTAGCTTTAGCGCTATCCTTCTTAATACCTAAATCTTCAAAAGAAGCACTTAACGCAAGAAACTCACCAAGTGAATCCCAACGTAAATGGTTTTCTTCAACAAGTTGTTGAACATGCTTAGGTGCTGATCCACCTGCGCCAGTTTCAAATAAACCACCACCGGCCATTAATGGCACAATAGATAGCATTTTGGCACTTGTGCCTAGTTCTAAAATTGGGAATAAATCAGTTAGGTAATCACGTAAGATATTACCTGTTACAGAAATAGTATCACCGCCACGTAAAATACGCTCTAGCGTATAACGCATTGCTCTGGTTTGTGACATTATTTTAATGTCTACGCCAGTTAAGTCATGATCTTTAAGGTAAAGGTTAACTTTCTTGATTAACTCTGCTTCATGTGGACGGTATTCATCTAACCAGAATACTGCTGGTGTATTAGATAATCTTGCACGGTTAACGGCTAATTTAACCCAGTCTTGAATTGGTGCATCTTTAACCTGACACATTCTCCAAATATCACCGTCTTCAACGTCCATTGACAACAATACTTCGCCTTCATCATTAACAATTCTAATGCAACCATCGCCTTGCGCTTCAAATGTTTTATCATGTGAACCGTATTCTTCAGCTTTTTGAGCCATCAAACCAACATTTGGCACTGTACCCATGGTTGTAGGGTCAAATGCACCATGCGTTTTACAGAAGTTGATAATTTCTTGGTAAATTCTAGCAAAAGTACTTTCAGGCATAACCGCTTTAGTATCTTTTACTTTACCATCTGGTCCCCACATTTTCCCGCCAGCTCTAATCATTGCTGGCATAGAAGCATCAACAATTACTTCGTTTGGTGTATGTAGGTTAGAGATACCTTTTGCTGAATCAACCATGGCTAATTCAGGACGTGTTTCATAACAAGCATGTAAGTCAGCTAATATTTCTTCGCGCCATGATTCAGGAAGCTGTTTGATTTTCTCAAAGATGCTACTCACACCATCATTTGGATTAACGCCAAGCTTATCAAAAGTTTCGCCATGCTTAGCAAATAAATCTTTGTAATAAACTTTTACTGCGTGACCAAATACAATAGGATGCGATACTTTCATCATGGTCGCTTTTACATGGAAAGAGAACATTACGCCTGTTGCTCTTGCATCTTCCATTTCTTCTTCTAAGAACTCACACAGATCTTTTTTGCTCATAAACATACTGTCTATGATTTCACCTGCTTGCAGTGCTGTTTCTTCTTTTAATACAGTAACGGCACCGTCTTCTTTAGCAACAAATTCAATTTTAACATTACAAGCTTTATCCATCGTCATACATTTTTCACTGGCATAGAAATCGCCTTTATGCATGTGTGAAACATGAGTTCTTGAAGCTTGGCTCCATTTACCCATAGAATGTGGATTTTTCTTAGCAAAGGCTTTAACCGCAGCAGGAGCACGACGATCAGAGTTACCCTCACGAAGTACAGGGTTTACTGCACTGCCTAATGCTTTAGCATATCTTGCTTGAATTGCTTTATCTTCGTCTGTTTGAGGTGCTTCAGGGTAATCAGGGATTGCGTAACCATGTCCCTGTAACTCTGTAATAGCATCTTTAAGTTGAGGAATTGAAGCACTAATGTTCGGAAGCTTGATAATGTTAGTGTCAGGAAATTGAGTTAAAGCGCCTAACTCTGCTAACGTGTCTGGTACTTGTTGTTCTGCAGGTAATAGATCGGAAAACCCAGATAAAATTCTAGCTGCAAGAGATATATCTTTTAGTTCTACATCTATATCTGCTGATGCTGCAAAAGTTTTGATAATTGGTAGTAACGAACAGGTCGCTAGCAGTGGTGCTTCATCGGTATAGGTGTAAATAATTTTTGAACTCATATTTGTAGCATCCTTTGTTTTTTGTTAATTCTAGCCGCAATAATGTCATAACCTATTGAACATAATGTCACCTCTAACAACAAGACGTGGTTCATTATGATTAATAGAGATTAAATTTTTACCTTAAAAACTTTTTAAGAAACTGTATTTATAGAAAATTTATTAAAAATTAATTTAAGATGATTGGATCATATAAATTTTGTTTTAGTGTTATTTTTATTCTGTCTCTTATACACATCTGACGCTGCCGACGAAGAGGATAGTGTAGATCT
>OJGT01000202.1_pt1 | contig 9996 bp, 11 predicted proteins | sample 1595031 | NCBI WGS metagenome assembly OJGT01 (sample SAMN05416857, study PRJEB24817) | seawater metagenome | isolation source: Sea water | place: Canada:Atlantic | collected 2013-11 | reverse complement strand
ACGAGATTCCTCTACGTCTCGTGGGCTCGGAGATGTGTATAAGAGACAGCTATTAAATAATGAGATTTGCGACAGCAAATGAGATTTCTAGCCATGAAATGAAATGGAGATGTTTACACAACACTCACTTCTGCCACATTGTGGTCGTAATCTTAGACTCTTGTTATGCGAATTCCATGCGATACTCTTCAAGAAAGATGCTATTTGATAATAGAATAAACACTTTGATCCCATGAGAACTGTACATCTCTTCTCCCCAGGTTCTTAATGTAGCTAGCGGCTCATCCGTGTCCATATTTAACTTATACGATTCAATTTCTAATACTTTAGATAAGTGGTTTAGCTCCAAGAATTTATTTTCAGAGATGCAAGACTGAATTTCCGAACTTAATAAATCCGCTAAACGCATTGGCGATTTTGATATTATTTCAGGAGAGTGCCAACCAATATCACTTCCTGTTCCAGAGAAGGAATAATAATGGTCATGGGTAGTTACTCTTTCATGAGGAATAATTGAAATATGATCTTTTAAAAATGGAACAAACCCAATTGTAGAGACCCAATCGTTGCGGTGTAATCGATAGCTTTTGTAGAGAAAAGGAAAGTGATGATATCTATTTACACTGTCAAACAGCGAATCATAATAACTTTGCTTATCCAAAGCTAAAGGCGCTACATAAAACGCTTGAGAACATCGCTGGTTGGCATACTCTAACAACACATTGTGTTGCAAATCATTAGCTTTCAGTGCCTTTTTTCTCAAAGGAAAATACAGTGTTGGATCATCGGACAAACCATGATGTTGACGAAACTCACGTATATCTTCTAGTTTACTACGATTCTTTCTAGTTGATACAGGTACTTGCGAAGCAGAATACAAACCTTCCGATTTTTTAAATTGCATTAAAAATGCAAAGCCACAATCATAAAACTTTTTGTCTGCACCAGTTAGTTGTTCATTAACATCATGTAATCTGAATGGAGCATTTTTAGATATCCATCCAAAAAAACTCGCAACATCTGACTCTACCTGAGCCTCTGACAGGTTTGATTTTATTTGATACTTGGGGACCATGTTGTAGATCTTCCTTGTTTATTATTCGCATAACGCCGCGCTCTGCTGCAAATTTGGAGCGCAGCGGAAAATTTGTCCGACAGCAGAGCTTTGTTAAATGCTTGAGATCAGGAGTTTGAGATCAAACCCATTAAACTTATGATTTGGCCAATGCTCTACAACCAAGGCAATTGTCTTATCCTCAACTTTCTCAGAATATGAATTACAACCTGAAATAGCACTTTTCATACCATCGGATAAAGGTAGGTTTAAGCTAGAGATACTCAAAGCTTCTGCCATAGCCTCTAACTTTTCACATGCCTGATGGGTTCTGGAAGCATCATTCACGTTCACTTTAAGCTTCAGTATTTTTGCAACGTCTTCAGAACCTTTAACATAATAAGCGATATTGTCCGATATAATACCATCGCTAAATTCTTCCATTGGGGATGATGCAAGCCATTCTTCTTCGAAAGATTTATTATAGAATCCTGTGCTCAGCCCTTCGTTTACGAGAAACTCTTTAGCTTTGTAAGGGCTCCAACCATGCTCTTTTGGCACTTCCTTTGGATTTTTCTCAGAATATCTCACTTTAAATATATATTTAAAGGTATCAATCAGATCCGAGTGTGACTCTATGTTTGCTTTGGCGACTTGAAATGACCATCGATCAAGCAGACTGAGCCGAACATTAAACAATATAAATGCATAGAATTTAGCAGCATATCTATGGAACCGGCTTTGTATTGAAAACCTTAGACGAACAAAGACCTGCTCATATGTTGAATAAACCAACATAAAGAAAACGAATGGTAAGTAACAGAGAGTCAGCAATGGTGGAACAAAGAAGTCGTACGCAGTTTTTTCTTTCCCAAATTCACCAAAATTAGTTATTAACATGTACAAAGTGTAAACGATTAAGACTACCCCGAAAGAAGATAGGCAATATTCTAGAAACACCTTTACCTGATGATGTTTTCTGTCGGTTTCAGCAATAGCAAGCATAGCTCCCAATAATACTAAAAAAGGAACTAGCAGAACCTCGACCCAAAGAGTAAAAGTATATACACCAACGACAAATTGAAGAATCGCTAGTAGTTTCAAGTTATCTATAATTGAATGCTTGAAAAAATGCTTATCTTTTTTGATTTTTTCAAGCTTAAATAGCGAGATGAAACCAACAGAAACGCACCAAAAAACAGTGTTTTTTAGCTGTTCAAAATTCCATAGCCCCAAATCAGAAAGCCAGTAAATGACAATTGCCATGTAAGCAACCATCAAACAAAGGACGGACATTATTTGTCGAACAAATAAAGCTGCCATGACGCCTTTGAAGGCGTTTCTGACCTCTGCCATTTTCGAGGAAGAAAAAATGTAAATCGAAATTGCCAGAAGCCATAACGCAATTGCAATTTCTCGATTATTTAGAATATCCACGAGCTTCCTTGGGCATTTAACAGCTTATTGAACACCGTTTTGGTGGTTTATAACACACCAAAACGGCGTATATTACATACCCTGATAATTCCACCAATAATTACCTTTGTAAACAAGTAATTAAAATAGCTAGGAATCAAGCAGGTTATTTTACCCCAAAATGGCCTTTAATAATGTTATCGGACAAAATTAGGCTCCTACATCAAAGATGCAGGAATAAATTAAACTTTATAATGTCTGCTTATCGCTCACAGCGGACTTAAATCACATCAAATTGAACGGCAGCTAAGAGCTTACAACGGACGTTTGATATAACGGTTTTTTAACTTCGGCTAAGCGCACTTACTTATCTTTATTTTCTGATGATTTATGAAATTTGTTCTAATTTTCTTATGACTGCTGACGCAAAATCTTCATTTTATTTGCTTTAATCTAGCTGCAGGCCAGAAAACTATTAAACAAGAATTCTCATAGTTTGTAACGATCCACAGATTGAATTCAAGTACGAAACCAGACATTAGCCTTAACTTATATAACGACAAGTGATTCGACAAAACATAAACTAGCATCAATAACTTTTTAAGATTTTTTAGTTTATAAAAAGATGCTCGCTTACCTTCAATTTACTAGTCAAAAAATCAACCCATTAGTTAATTCTGTCCCTTACAATAAAAATCAAAGAGCTTGATAAACTATGTGTGGCTTAAGTTAACTTAATTTGATATTAATAGAGCCAAGATAAAAACGACCCGTTAGGTCTATATTAAATTGTTATAATCCAGTGCAATAGGAACCAATATGCAACTATCCGATGAACTAGTAAAAAGTGTTTTTGATAATATTAAGAATTTTGTTCTTTCCTCAGTCGTTATAGCTATCTCAGTAATTATTTTGCGAGATAATTGTGCAGGTAATGGGTACATATATCAGTACATAATTGGCTCAATTACTTTTTTAGCTGGTATAGGTTTATTCGCTTTTACTCTAAGTGATGCGTGGAAAAAAATTGATTCTGTTATTTCATGCCTATGGATTAAGCTGCCAGCCCTTATTATTTATGCACTGGTTGCAATAGAGTTCATCAGGGTTTTATGGGTTATGAAAATGGACTTATAAGTCCTTCAAAAAGACTAAATAGCTGATCGTTTACTCGTGCCTTGCGATTTTCGGCCAACAATTATTTACCTTGTAGTAAGAGGTTAACGTCAATAGCCTTTGAGCTGCCTTTATTTTCTAATTATGAATGACAATTTACTTACTAAGAGGCTGATTACTGAAAGCCTCTCTAAGATACTTTCATAAGCTTACAAAGGTGATAAATTTAAAGAGCATCTTAAGCTTTATGCTCTTTTGAAAACACCTGAACTAGAAATAGACGGGAGCGTTGCTATTATAAAGGTAACTATCATCACCAAAGCTATGAGATATAAACTATCCGCCGTTAATATATTTGCACTTATATGAAGTCCCAAATGTGCAGCTAAATAACTTTTGGTGAAGACTAAACTACAGAAAAGCATTCCTGCTCCTAAAACAATACTGATTATTGCAATAAGTATTGCTTCTAATTCTACAAATAAAAATAAAAACACTGGAGAAGCACCAATCATACGGAGTAGCTCTATTTCTCTAGAACGTTCCCTGATTGAGGCAAGTAACATAGCACTAACCCCTAAACACGCTGAGATGAGGACTAAGTATGAAACTAACAGTAAGGTGTTTTCTAATATTGTCATCATTTGCCAGAGTTCTGATAAAGCCACCCCAGGTAATATTGCTAATAAAGGCTCTTTTTTATCATGATTAATTTCACGCTGTAGACGAAAAGTAGATATTTTTGACTTTAGGCCTACCATGATTGCAGTAATACTTTTAGGTTGTAAGCTTGAGAGTGAATCTACTACTGGCATGTTATGTGTGTGATTGGCTTTACTTACAACCAATTTATTTTTTAGAGCTTTTAAAACGCCCTGCTTTGGTACACCTCTAGGCTTTTGCCAATTTACATGCATGGCTTCAATTCCCTGTAAACTCACATGTAACGTATGATCTATAGGCGTTCCTGTTGGCTTTAAAATACCAACAACGGTAAATGGCGTACTATCATGTAAGGCAAAACTTGTTTTTGCTATACCATGAGCTAAAACAAGTTTATCGTTAAGTTGATAACCTAGTTTTTTGGCAACGTCGGCACCTAAAACCACATCAAAAATATGATTGAATGGTTTTCCTTGTTCAAAAGTTAATGAGTGCTGTTTACCATAGCTAACATAGTCAAAATACGATGTTGAAGTACCAAGCACTCTATAACCTTTGTGTGAGTCACCAAGAGAAATAGGAACTGCCCACTTAACCTTGTTATTATTTGAAATTTTTTCAAATGATTGCCAGCTGATATTGTTAGTTGGGTTCCCTATTTTAAATACCGAATAGAGTAAAAGATTTAAGCTACCTGTTCTTGCTCCTACAATAAGGTCAACCCCAGAAATACTTTGAGAAAAGCTTTCCTTCGCTTGATGACGAATATGCTCTACACCAAGCAATACAAATATGCTGACCGTCATGGCTAATATTGATAGCAGAATAGAGCTTTTACGGTTTTGTAGGCTTTTAATCGCGAGCTTTATTAACACGATATTTTATCTTCCACTTGGTTAAAATCTTGTATTGATTCGACATGGTTAAAATAATGAGCTAACGACATATCATGGCTAACAAACAACAACGTTATATCCTTATCTTTCACTACCGACATTAATAGTTTCATAAACTTATCACGATTATCTTTATCCAGTGATGACGTTGGCTCATCAGCAATTAATAACTTAGGCTTATTAATTAGAGCTCTGGCAATAGCGATACGTTGTTGCTGACCAATACTTAACCTGCTTACGGGTTGTTTCCTGTCGGCTTCCGGTATATTTAAGTTATTCAATAACGCGGTAATCTCTTGCTCAAGTGAAGCAGAGGATGTTGTATCAGCAAAATAACTTGCAAGTTGAATATTCTCGAAAGCGTCTAAATAGGGAATTAAATTGAACGTCTGAAAGACGTAACCAATAGTGTTTGCTCTAAACTTATCCCGTTGACGGTTACTCATTTTAGCTAATTGATGTCCAAATATAGTGATATCACCCTGTTGTGCACGCAACAGACCACTTAATAATCCCAGTAAAGTAGACTTACCTACGCCAGATGGCCCATAAATGAAAGTATGCTCCGAGCGGTTTAAAGACCAAGAGGGAATATTTATGATTACTTTATTAGGTTTTTCGGGGTAACTAAAATTAACGTTAGTGAGTTTAATATCCATTTTTATTACTGTACTTAATGTTGTTAACTAACTGTTTAATAGCTAAATAATACAGTGTATTATTTAGCTATTAAACCCATTATTACTTGACTAAAACATGATTAGATTTTGCTTTACTATCATCATCTCACTGCTCATTTTTTCGTGTGAAAAATCATCTGAGCCAATCAATACTTCTATACCTCAAATCACTGATGTAAAGCAAAAACCATTAAGCAGCCCCACTGATTCAACCAGTGACAATTTATTTAAAAGTAAAGTTACGCCTAATGCTGAACCTATCCCTGCTTCTGACTTTATAACCGCCGAGTGGTTAGATTTAATTCCTGAAAATGATCTTAATGCTCTATTAAACCCGCCAGATTATATTGACGACATAGCTGAAAATTCTCAAGAAGATCAGTTGAATGCACAATTTAAAAATAAAACTAATAGTCAAAGTGACGATCCTTACCAACAAGCATTAGTGTCTACTCAGGTTATCTCCGCACTTAACAATGTACCTGTGCGTATTCCAACTTTTATTGTGCCACTTGCATTTGATGACGAGCAAAGGGTCATACAATTTTTTATGGTGCCTTATTTTGGCGCATGTATTCATGAGCCTCCACCGCCGCCAAATCAAACTATCTTTGTAAACTACCCACAAGGCTTCAAACTTGAGTCACTAACTGAGCCTTACTGGGTATCAGGTATTTTAAAAACATCGCTTGTTGAAAACGAGATGGCCATTGCTGCCTATAGCATGGAAGTTAAAATATTCGAGCCCTATACTGATGAATAATTTAGTTTCACAGTATTTTTCTTGGTCATAATGCTAGGTAATCATAGGCTCAGGCATTTGAGATGAGTGGTGTTTAATTATCATCCATCGCTCGCCATTCCAACGGTAAATAAAAGTAAATCGTGCTTGTATGCTACTCCCGTCATGAAATGAAAAAGTGTAAACCCCCGAGTTAATAGCTAAATCATCAAAAATTCTAATATTTGCTTCGTTTATCTGACCTACAGGTTCTCTTGTTAAGAAGTTAGTAAAATACGCTTCAATTTCAGCATGATTACGACAAACCTTGTTCGATATTGTTGGTAATAGCAGCGCATCTTGTGCATATAAGGCAACAACATTTTTTGCTTTTTTTGTTTTTAATGCGTTATTCCAGTCATTGAATAACAGTAATATTTCATTTTTATTCATCTAATTTTTATATAGTAATGATGTTATATAGGTAAAATTTCTCAGCTTTTTACAGCGATTGAAAATTAATCACGTTACTTTTTGAATTAAGCAATACAACACCTTGTGTTGAAGAGTTGATCCAAAAAGCTTGAGCCTGCTGTATATTTTCAAATAGTGTAAATACATTAACCGTTATACTCGTTAATGATGATGTGTTTTCACAGCTATAATGATAGGTAGCATGTACATCTGTGTGATTATCATCATGTTGATGGCTATACTTACTGCGTTTAGGTTGATGCCCTTTTAGTTGACTCTTATCAATAATGCTTGATACATCAACAAAGTGGTTAATTAACTGACAGTCCCCACCAGAGAATGAAAACATTACATTATTCTGATTCAATATTGCTTTAGCCCTGTTGATTTCTTCAAAGTCTAATTTCGTGCTTGCTTGGTGCTCAAACCCTATTAAATTCACTGCAGGCGATCTAAATTCAATTTCGACTACATCGTTATCAACCGCTACGGTCAGTTTTGCTACACCATGAGTATGGGAAGCATGTGATCCATGTTCTTCAGCACTCCCCTTAACTTGAAAGAGTAAGCCTAGCGCAACAAGTAGGAATGCAAAAATATTATGGAAGGTACGTTTCACCTTATTACAGCCTACTTAATTAGAAATAAAATCGAGGGTTAATAACAACCTGCGCTCATTTTCCGCTACTTGGGGGGAGCGGTGAACAAGACCAGTACCCGAGCATTCATCCCAATTTTCACCTTTTAATAGAGCAACATCACCTTCTGTAAGGCGGTTTACATCGTGTTGACTTTTAAATAGCCCTGACAGCTCATCTGTTTTGCCTTGATTACCTGCCCCGAGTTTTGTGCGATCAGTTGTTTCATGGTTAAGCCACTCAGTTGCAATACCTTGATAGGTAGTCACTAAACGACAAGGTACATGATCAACATGAAAACGCGGGCACATTGCACTGTCTAGAATAGTTAACCTCAATCCTGCGTGAGAAAGCTCAAATAAACAGCAAAACATATCTACTACTAATGCGATGTCCTCATATAATGAGCGTATCATTTCTGCTTCTCCAAAGACCTCTTTAAGTACTTCCTGTGTATTTTCAGGTGTTACTGTAAGTAATCTAGATCTTGTTGATTGATGCTTTAAAAAGTTACTTACGGAGTGCTTTAACTCATCAGAAAGATCACGTTGCCAAACAACTATATTTGAATCATGTCGATAAATGTCAGCAAGTACACTTGGGGTTGGCCCTTTGATAGCGTGATAAGGTAGGTTTTCTTCTAACTTTAGCTCTGTAACAGTGTCTACAGCATTCATAATATCCCCTTTGATTCTGACTATGTGGTTCAATAAACCTATATTTTTTCATGTTTATCGATTTAATGAAGGAAACTATTCCCTTTATCTCTTCAACGTATTAACTGTTATATTATCACATTAATTTATAGATGGATGATAGTGTCTATTTATTTTTCTCTAATTATTATTGAGCTTGTAAAATACTTTATATTTTCACCACTGTTATTTTATAACGATTTTTTGATGTTCATGCATTACTTATAGAGATAGAAATTAGTTTTATGCAACACAGGGCGCTTTATAATTTTATTTTGGGTACAGAAGTGTCCGTTCTTTTTACAACGTTTTATGGTGGAGAATAACTTAGTGAAGCCTTTTGACTTGTCATAACTGCCCTATAATGTGGACTATAAGGCACTTAAAAAATTGAAAGGAATAATCCATAGGAGTGGTTTAGCAAGTTAACTATTTACCTCATTAGTAGTCATGTTGGTATGTAATTTTAAGATAATAGCTTCTGTTATTAGCCTGTTCAGCGAGCATAGATAATGAGGAGTTCATCACCAGATGAGAAAATTTGATATATTGGTTAGCACACACGAAATAGGAACGTATAATTACCCGATTCTCTAGCAATAATTATCCAATCAATTTAAATATAATGAAATAACGTTAAGTTATGCTTTGTCGGAATAATTTACGCCAATGCCTGCCTCATTTTACGTCCACCAACAGCAATCAATCCATTTTTTTGGTAAAAGTTTAAAGTTTGCTCAAACTCGGGCAAAGGTGGTGTGCATAGTTCAATGCAAGACCAATTATGTTTAACACCATGGTTTTGAACTTGCTCAATTAACATTGAGCCTATACCAGAAGTCCTGCACTCAGGAGAAACATAAAACTCTTGAATTACTCCAATTTTACCACCAGCATATAGAGCATATGTTTCAGTCATGGTAGCAACAGCAATTGGTTTATTTTCATAGACACCTATAATTGCTGAATAGTGACCATCGCTAATTAGCTCACTACATCGTTGAATAGTTCCATTAAGATCAATATCAAAATGCTGTGCTTTTGTTACCTCAGAAATTTCTGTTGTAAGATCTACAACCAAAGAACCTATTATTTTAGAATCTTTAACTGTTGCTATTCTAAAGTTGATTTCCATACATACTCTTGATTGTTGTAGTGTTATTCATAAAGTCTTTCACAATAAATCTATCCCAAACCGCTTCATTACAAGTCCAAAAATACCAAAACATACCATTGTAATGACTACACACGAAACCAATGTGAACCAAAATCCTAAACGAGGTAACAGCAAAGGAAAAACAAGAAACATCGGCAGTGTTGGAACTACATACCAAAATGTATACCAAGCATGATTAGCGATTTTTTCAGGGGATTGATTATCAACATAAAGCCATATTAATGTTAAAACCGTAACTAATGGTAATGCTGCAACTAACCCACCAAGTTTATCGCTACGTTTAGCTAATTCAGATACCAGAATAACGACTGCTGCAGTGATAAAATATTTGCTGATAATCCAAGCCACTTAAGAACTCCTAAAAGCTTAACGCCTATTTAAACAAACAAGAAAAGTTGGTTAAAATATGAAATAGAACCTGTCTCTTATACACATCTGACGCTGCCGACGAAGAGGATAGTGTAGA
>OJGT01000201.1_pt1 | contig 10192 bp, 6 predicted proteins | sample 1595031 | NCBI WGS metagenome assembly OJGT01 (sample SAMN05416857, study PRJEB24817) | seawater metagenome | isolation source: Sea water | place: Canada:Atlantic | collected 2013-11 | reverse complement strand
TTTTTATATTGTAAACTCAATAATTTAGGTATAAAAAAAGGGTCAAATTTTCATTTGACCCATAAAACGAGTGAGAGAACTCGAAAATTAAACTATGAATTTAGAACTTAGCTGATACCCATACCCAAACTTTGTCTGTATCAACTTTGTAGTCGATAGCATTGTATGCAGCGTACTTGATGCCAGCTTTAAATGTTTTGTTGATAGCTTTTGTGTATACAGCATCAATTTCTGAACCTAAGTGATCAACCGTTGCTGAAGAGTCATCAGCAGTAAAGTCGTGAGCAACAACTTTCCATGAACCGCCTGCTAATTTACCGCCTACAGATACATAGATATCTTGTAAACCTTCAGCTGGCGTACCTAAGAAAGTATCAGCCCAACCATTGAACTTATGTAGAGTTGCTAATGGTGTTGCAAAACCGTAACCACCATCATCAGAACCTAATAACTCATAACCTACTTTTACGTTTAAGCCGGCTACTTTAGTACCTGCATCAACTGCAAAGTAGTTTGCTGATTTATCAAGAGTATCATGATCTTGTGTTGCAAATTCAGCAGAGTATGTAACTTTACTTTCGCCTACATTAGCTGAGCCAGTGTAACGAAGACCGTAAGTATTAATTTCTGCTCCGCCTGCTTTATCTTCTTCTAATAAATACGCGTAACCTGTTAGTTTCCCAGCACCTAATTTGTGAGAAATATTTAAAAGGTGGTCTTTAGCGTCTACATCTTTTTCATCAGATAAAATGCGGTTGCGTTTTGCTAAATAAGCATAAGATACTTTTGTATCTTCACTTAGTTGGTAACCTAACGTTAATGCATCAAATGTTTGTCTATCTTGACGCCAGCCAACATGACCAACAAAACGATGGTTGTCCATGGTGATTACTTGGCGACCAAACTTACCTGACAATTTGTCACCTTTATAAGCAATATATGCTTGATCAAGTTCAGTGTGATCAGGGTCAGCAACAACTGAATATGCAGTTCCTTCACCTAATAAATCATTATAGTCATCAACTAGTGCGGTAGAGTTTTCAACTTCAACTGCAGCAGAAAAACCTTCGAAAGCACCTGTTGTGTAGTTTATGCGAGTACGCAACGTTAATGCGTTTGCATCTTTGGCAGCGTTATCTTGATCAACACCTTCATAACGTAAATTTAAATCAGCTGATAATTTGCCATCAACTAATGCTGAAGTTAAGTCTGAATCTGCAGCAAAAGAAGCGGGTGCTGATAAAATTGCAGCGGTGAGTAAAGAGAGGGTAAATGCTTTTGTACTGATATTTTTAGTGTTCATGAGGAAGTCCCATTGTTATGTTTTATAAATTTTCAAAAATAATGTTGGTACGTTTTTTTATCATTGTATTTACGCTTGCGTGGATTCTTACACTCCTATTGATTTTAAAAGTTGATTCAAATCAACTTTTAAAATCAACTTAGTAAATAGGGAACATAAGTTGATTTGAGTCAACTTTTATTAAATTTGGCTGCATTATTTGATGGCAATATTTACACAATGGGTATAGGCACTAAGGGATTAATTATTTTGATAGGGGAGTTGTGCAGTGCGCTAAAGCTAGGTAATACAGATAAATTAATAAGGGGGCGAAGCAAAATCAAATAAGCATGGCAAAATAGCAGTGAATTGGTAATAAATCATTAAACAATACTGTTGAGAATGAGTACTGTTTAATGAGCACTATGAGCTTTCATTTGAACAGAAAATTATCGATGTTTAACGACAACATCACTTTGGGCAATACTAGAACAGCACAATATATACCCTTGCTGCTTTTCTTCTTCTGATAAACCGTCATCAACTAATTGAGTTACTTCGCCGCTAATTAATTTTGCTTTACAACGGCCACACATGCCCGCACGACAAGAAGAAGGAATAATTAATCCAGCAGCTTCGCCGTGTTCTAAAATTGTTTGCTGATTATCAGCAGAATAATTTTTTTGCCATGTTTCAAATTGTATGGCAACTTTTTTCTTTTTACTGACTTTTGTGTCTGCAAGCTTAGCTGTTGATTTTTTAAATACAGGAGTTTGCTTTGTTTTGATTATGGTAATGTTATCACCTTGTGCAATTTGGCCGCTATTTAGTGGAATTAAATTTTGACCAAACAACACCTCACCTTGATCAGTTTGACGATAGGTTTTTAGTGTCGTTAACGGTTGTTGCTGAGGGCTTTTATCTCCATTCTCTGGGTTTACTGTGGTAAAAATACAGCGTACGCAAGGTTTGCTGACTTTAAAGTCTATGTCGCCAATACGAATATATTGCCAGCCATCTTCAGCAAAGGGTAAACAGTTTTCAACTACAATATTGGGACGAAACTGTGCCATAGAAACAGGTTTTTCGTTATTGGATATTAGGCGTTGATTGAGGTCATCTAATGAGGTTTGTGAAATTAATAGTAATGGATAACCGTCGGCAAAAGCGACTTTTCGGGCGCTCTCTGTATTAGGCTTTTTCACACGAGAAGATTCTTTACCAAAATACAATAATTTGCAGGGGCGATGTAAGTACTCACTAAACCAAGAGCTTGCTTCAATTGAACATAATTGCCCAGCAATATCATCACCCCACACATTGACATTTTTATATTGATTACTAAATTTTTGATATTCAAGTAAAAGCTCTGGCATATTCGGGGCTGTTAATATTATTCCCAGATCAGAAATAGTTGCTGAAACTAAGCAAAGAGTTGGCTCAGTGCGGGCAGTGATAAATTGTCCTGAATCATCACTGACCACAAAGCGTCGATCAAAGGCTAAGCCTAACTCATCAACACTTGCATGAGGTAAGCGTAACCCTTTGGTTGATTTAATAGGGTAAATATATAGGTCGCTAATAGTAATTGTTGTCATATTTTGCTTAATAATTTTTTACTTGTCATGAAGGTCTAAGGTATATTAAGCACCTTAATTTTTCATCTTATTTCAGTTAATTTTTATACGTCATGACAAATAAAATTCAACATCTTCATATCCTCGGTATCTGTGGTACTTTTATGGGGGGTATTGCAGCCTTAGCCAAAGAACTTGGTTTTCGAGTTACAGGCTGTGATGCGCATGTTTATCCTCCAATGAGTACGCAATTAGAGCAATTGGGTATTGAATTAAAATCAGGCTATAAAACGGAACATTTTAATGATGAGCCAGATTTAGTGATTGTAGGCAATGCCATGTCTCGCGGTAATGTCATGGTTGAGTATATGCTTGATCGTAATATTCCTTATATTTCTGGACCACAATGGCTATTAGAAAATGTTCTTAAAGATCGGTGGGTATTGGCGGTTTCAGGTACCCATGGCAAAACTACAACGAGTAGCATGCTTACGTGGATTTTAGAATACGCACATTTATCACCGGGTTTTCTTATTGGTGGTATACCTCAAAACTTTACAAGCTCAGCTCGCTTAGGGAATGCACCTTTTTTTGTTATTGAAGCAGATGAATATGATACTGCTTTTTTTGATAAGCGATCTAAGTTTGTACACTATCGTCCTCGAACCTTAGTGATTAATAATTTAGAATTTGATCACGGCGATATTTTTAATGATTTGTCAGATATTCAACGACAGTTTCATCATCTTATTCGAATGGTGCCTAGTAATGGTTTAATCTTGTCTCCAAAAAATGAAATGGCAATTAATGACACTTTAGCAATGGGCAGCTGGACACCAACAGAGCACAGCGCTTGCACTGATGGTTGGCAAGCAAATAAGCTTAGTGAAGATGGTAGTGAATTTGTAGTTACGTTCAAAGGTAAAATACAGGGAACTGTGCAATGGCCACTAATTGGTGATTTTAATATTGATAATGCTCTGATGGCAATTGCCGCGGCTCGTCATGCTGGCGTACCAAGTCATATCGCCATTGACGCCTTAGCTGAGTTTGTGAATACAAAACGCCGATTTGAACTTCGTGGCATAGCTAATGACATCAGTGTGTATGACGATTTTGCACACCATCCAACAGCTATTGCTAAAACACTGGCTGGCGTGAGAGCAAAAGTAGACAATCAAAACCTTACTAGTACTCAAAAGGGGCGCGTATTAGCTGTGCTTGAACCTCGTTCAAATACGATGAAGTCAGGAATACATAAAGCGGCTTTACCCTTGTCTTTAGCACAGTCTGATCAAGTGTTCATATTTGAAGATGAAGCAATTAAATGGTCTGTTAGTGATTTAGTTGAAAGCTGTCAACCGCCATGTTTTGTTAAAAGAAGTATTGATGAACTGGTAGTGAAAATTGTTGAACAAAGTCAACATGGCGACACTATTGTTGTAATGAGTAATGGTGGGTTTGGTAATATTCATGAGAAAATATTAAACGCACTTAATAGTAATTCTGCATAAACAACAATATTTAATGAAAAATAGGAAGTAGGCTTTTGGCAACACTAAACACAGCAACATTTGATGCTAAACAATTTGATAAAAAAATTACCTTAGCGATTACCGGTGCTTCTGGCTCTGCTTATGCTTTACGTTTATTAGAGTGTTTACTTGCGGCTGATTATCAAGTGTATTTATTATGCTCAAGTGCAGGACGAATTGTATTAGATACTGAACTAAACATTAAACTACCCGCTTCACCTGATGCAGCAAGCGTATTTTTAACAGAAAAGTACCAAGCCAAGGCTGAACAAATAATTGTGTTTGGTAAAGAGCAATGGTTTTCGCCAGTTGCATCTGGCTCAGCCGCGCCTAAGCAGATGGTGGTTTGTCCTTGTTCAACAGGCACACTTGCTGCGATTAGTCAGGGTATGAGTGATAATTTAATTGAACGTGCGGCAGATGTTGTTATTAAAGAGCGCGGTCAGTTAATTTTAACGGTAAGAGAAACGCCATTATCAACTATCCACCTGACAAATATGCTGAGCTTATCCCAACAGGGTGTAACAATAATGCCAGCCGCACCAGGCTTTTACCATCAACCAGAATCTATCAATGACTTAATTGATTTTATGGTCGGTCGGATTTTAGACCATCTTGGAATTGATCAAAAAATTATGCCGCGCTGGGGTTATCAGAACTAGTTTTCTTAAACCTTATAAATACGCCTATAATTAACATCTCTACGGGTAAACTGATATAGGTAGATTACTCGTAACGTTATCTTTCCAAAGCTCTGAACCTTTGAAGTTGTAACATTAACCAACTCTCGTATTATGCTACTCTTTTGTTTCTCAATATGTTTTAGTGTTCATTCTATTGGATACTAAAATTTCTTGCTTATTCCAATAATCAATTACTAAGGTACTGAGAAATGTCTCGAATTTATAAAAAAATTAGCACTTTTTCGTTTTTGATGGCCTGTATGGCATTATCATTTTCAACGACTATGAACGCTGAAACTACAACAAAAAACAGTTCGACAACTTCTGAAAAAAAAACATGGTCTGTAAATGCACCACAAGGTGAGTTTCTTGATGCAAAAATAGATGTCACTTCAGGTACTTGGATGAACCTTGATGTTAGTCCTGATGGTCAAACGTTGGTTTTTGACTTACTCGGCGATATTTATACATTGCCAATTACAGGTGGAGAAGCACAAGCTTTAATGACTGATATTGCTTGGCAAATGCAGCCACGCTTTAGCCCTGACGGTAAACATATTGCGTTTACTTCGGACGAAGATGGCGGTGATAACCTGTGGATTATGAATCGTGATGGCACACAAGGCAAAGCGGTTTCTAAAGAACAATTTAGATTATTAAACAGCCCTGCATGGTCGCCTGACGGTAATTATCTGATTGGTCGTAAACACTTTACTAGTGCGCGTTCGTTAGGGGCAGGTGAAGTTTGGCTTTATCATAAAACAGGTGGTAGTGGCGTGATGTTAACAAAACGTCCTAATGACCAAAAAGATTTAGGCGAGCCAGCATACTCAGCAGATGGAAAATACGTCTATTTTTCTCAAGATGCAACACCTGGGAAGAGGTTTCATTACTCTAAGGATTCAGTAAAAGGCATATATAAAATTAAGCGCCTTGAATTAGCGACAGGTGAAATAGATATAATTATCAGTGGCACCGGTGGTGCTATTCGTCCCACACCTTCGCCAGATGGTAAATATATTGCCTTTATTAGTCGTGATGACTTCTCTTCTAACCTGTATTTATACAACTTACAAAGTGGTGAAGAAACTAAAATATATGAAAATTTAGAACGTGATTTGCAAGAAACATGGGCGATTCATGGTGTGTACCCTAATATAGCGTGGACCCCGGACAGTGATAGTTTGGTATTTTGGGATGATGGACAAATAAATCGTCTTGATATTGATTCTAAAAAATCTAGCGTGATTAACTTTCATGTAAAAACCACTAAAAAAATCCAACAAGCATTGCAGTTCAAACAGCAATTACCGCAAGATACTTTTTCTGTAAAAATGTTACGTGATGTTGAAATTTCACCTAATGGTAAAAAAGTTGTTTTTGAGTCGATGGGCCATATTTATACTCGCAATATTGCACAAGGCAAAGTAACAGGCAAAGCTAAACGTTTAACCAAACAAAAATCTCACGTAGAGTTAAATCCGAGCTTTTCTCGTGATGGTAAAAAAATAGTTTATGCTACTTGGCAAGATAAACAGCAAGGGCAAATTCGTACTGTTTCAAGTCGTGGTGGTAAAGGTAAAGCATTGTTACTTGAGAAAGGAAAGTATGTTGAGCCAACCTTTTCTCCTGATGGAAAAACAGTCGTGTATCGTAAAGTATCAGGTGGCTTTATTACTAGCCCAGCATGGGACTTAAATACAGGCATTTATGCTGTTTCTGCCAAAGGAGAGGGTAAGGCAGGTAAACCAAAGCTAATCACTACAAGCGGTTCTCAAGCTCACTTCGGAGCCAGTAATCAAAATATTTATGTGGTACGAGAAGGAGAAGAACCCCAGTTAGCTTATGTTAGCCTTGATGGCAAAGATGATAGAACTTTATACCAAGGCAAATTCGCGACAGAATATCGCGTGTCTCCTAATGGAAAATATTTAGCCTTTGCTGAGCGATTTAAAGTATTTGTTACACCTTTTGTCGAACGAGGCGCGGTGATAAATATTGGTCCTAAAGGTAACAATTTACCGGTTAAACAGCTATCTGTTAGAGCCGGGCAAGATATCAATTGGCATGGCGATTCAACTGAATTGTATTGGAGTTTAGGTGCTGACCTATTTCAAGCAAGTGTTAAAAACTTATTTGCTATTACCCATGACAGTAACGCTAAAAGCAAGGTTGAAAATGCAGAAAATGAACAGTCTGTAATAAAAACTTACCTTGGTTATAAACAAAAAGTGGATAAGCCTTCAGGTCTTATCGCCTTTGTTGGTGGTAAAGTTATTACGATGGAAGATGAAAAAATTATTGATGATGGCGTAGTGTTGGTTGAAGGGAACGTGATCAAAGCCGTTGGCACAAAAGCACAAGTTGATATACCTTCGTCAGCTAAAATAATTGATATCACTGGAAAAAGCATTATCCCAGGGTTAATTGATGCTCATGCTCATGGCCCACAAGGCAGCAGTGAAATTATTCCACAGCAAAACTGGAAAAATTATGCTGGGTTAGCACTGGGAGTTACCAGTATTCATGATCCTTCAAATGACACGTCAGAGTTTTTTGCAGCCAGTGAAATGCAAAAATCAGGGAAAATTGTAGCGGCACGATTGTTTTCTACAGGAAAAATTCTTTATGGTGCAAATAATGCTGGCTACACTGCACATGTTGATAATTTAGATGATGCTAAATTTCATGTAGAGCGCCTTAAAGCGGCAGGCGCGTTTAGTGTTAAAAGCTATAATCAACCACGTCGAAATCAACGCCAACAATTTATTCAAGCAGCACGTGAACTTGATATGCTTGTTGTGCCAGAAGGTGGCTCATTATTACAACATAACTTAACTATGGTCATTGATGGTCATACAACGCTAGAGCACTCTATTCCGGTTGCAAAAGTTTATGAAGATGTGAAACAACTTTGGTCACAATCTCAAATGGCTTACACACCAACACTTGTTGTCGCTTACGGTGGAATTTGGGGGGAGAACTACTGGTATGACAAAACGGATGTGTGGTTACATCCGCGTTTGAGTAAATATGTACCAAGTGAATTTTTACATTCCAAATCAATGCGTCGACCAAAGGCACCTTTACATCATTATAATCATATTAGCGTAGCTAAAGTTGCAAAAGAATTACAAGGCTTGGGTATTAAAGTTAATGCAGGTGGACATGGACAGCGAGAAGGGTTGGCTATGCATTGGGAAATGTGGATGATGGCTCAAGGTGGCATGACACCACTACAGGCATTACGTACCGCAACTATATCGCCAGCAAAAACCTTAGGCTTAGATGATAAGCTAGGCTCAATTAATGCCGGAAAACTAGCTGATTTAGTTGTTGTTGATGGTGATATTAGCCAAGATATTCGTTTAAGTGATAAAGTGCATTACACCATGGTGAACGGTCGATTATATAACGCAGAAACCATGAACGAAATTGGCAATTATGATAATAAGCGTGCTAAATTTTATTTTGAACAGTAATTTTTATGATTAAAATCAAAAAGGGTTAAGGTTTATATTTTAAGTGCGCAGTATTGTGTCAGTATAGCGCACTTTATTTTACGTTACGTACAAGGAGATTTTATGTTTAAACAAATGTCTTTAGCGGCAAAAATTAATGTGGCTTTAGTTATCATTGGTATAACATTTTTAAGTACCACAATATTCTTTTTTTATGATGACGAAAAAGCATTAGCTGAACACTTTGTAGAACGTAATTTAGAAAGCTTAGCATTAAATTATTTTGATTCAGTCAATACCATGATGTTAACGGGAACTATTGGCAACAGAAAACTGATTCAAGATAAAATTGTTAGTCAGGATGATATTGTTGAAGCGCGTATTCTTAGAGCCCCAGCCTTAACAAAAATATTTGGCGAAGGTTATGCTGATCAAAGTGCTAAGTCTGCTTTTGAAAGAGAAGGCTTATCAGGCACCAAAGCATTTAAGCAATTTGAACAAGATGGTAAGCGTATGATGAGTTTTATTATGCCTATCATAGCCAGTGATAATTACCGTGGTACAAATTGTTTAACCTGTCATCAAGTAAAAAATGAAGAAATTCTTGGTGCTGTTAAAGTCACTTATGATTTATCTTCTGTTGATCAAGATATTACTGAATCAATAACTCATGCCACAATATTACAATTAATAATCACTGTGATTAGCTTTGGCTTATTAAGCTATACATTGAAAAATTTGGTTTTTAATCGTTTAGTAAAATTACGGAATACGATTAAAGATGTTGAACAAAACCTCGATTTAAATACAAAAATCCACGTAACTCACAACGATGAACTTGGCGATGTAAGTTCAGCTTTAAATGGCATGATGTCAACGTTTAAACAAAGTTGTATGTCGATATCTGAGGTAACTCAAAAACTCACTATATCAGCGCAAAGTGTTGATGAAATATCCTCATTAACTCGTTCAGCAGTATTAGAACAAAAAGCGGGTACAGACTCAGTCGCTACTGCTATTAACGAGTTAGATGCTTCCGTAAATGAAGTTCAACAAAATACGCAAAGTGCAGCAGATAAGTCTGTTTCAGCCAACGAACGTGCATCACAAGGCTTAGAACTAGTAGAAAAAGCTCGAGTTGGTATCGATGACTTACGAGATAAAGTAATTGATAACACCAATATGATTACTGAGTTGAGCAATAAAACTAATGAAGTTAGTACTGTATTGGAAGTGATAACAGCTATTGCCGAACAAACTAATTTATTAGCATTGAATGCTGCTATAGAAGCGGCAAGAGCGGGAGAACAAGGAAGAGGCTTTGCTGTTGTTGCTGATGAAGTACGCTCACTTGCAACCAGAACACGTGAATCAATTGACCAAATACAATCAACGATTGGCGCGTTGCAGCAAGATGCAAAAGGTGCTGTTTCTTCAATGAATGATGTAAGTCAACAAGCCAATGAAAAAGCAGATGATGTGGCGAATGTTGCAGAATTATTAGTTAATATTTCTGAAGAAATAAAAGAACTTGATGAATTGAATTGTCAGATTTCTGATGCGGCTAGACAACAAAACTTAGCTGCAGATGAAATTAATATTAATGCTGTCTCTTATACACATCTCCGAGCCCACGAGACGTAGAGGAATCTCG
>OJGT01000200.1_pt1 | contig 10236 bp, 10 predicted proteins | sample 1595031 | NCBI WGS metagenome assembly OJGT01 (sample SAMN05416857, study PRJEB24817) | seawater metagenome | isolation source: Sea water | place: Canada:Atlantic | collected 2013-11 | reverse complement strand
TTTTTTTCAAGCAGAAGACGGCATACGAGATTCCTCTACGTCTCGTGGGCTCGAGAAAAAGTTGAGCAGCTTTATATTAAAAATAAGCACCGGATATCGACTGAATCAATGTAACCTAGCACTATAGTATTAAATAACGATTAAACACTGGAATTAATTGGAAAAATAACCAATGATGGTGCTTATATTTTTATTTATAGTGCTATTAAAAACACATGACTTCTCCGAACCATTATATCCTCACGTGGCAATGTCCTGATAGCTCAGGCGTATTAGCAAAAGTATCCCAAAGTTTATTTGAACACGGTGCTTTTATTACCGAAACATCGCAATACAGTGATCCCTATACTGAAACATTTTTCTCTCGAATAGCTTTTGACGATCGTGATCTCACTGTATCTGCTAGTGAATTTATTGAAGCGCTAGATGAATTAGCAAAGCCACTTGGTATGGAATATAAATTACGAAATACAGCGGATATACCTAATGTGATTATTGCCGTATCAAAAGATGATCACTGCTTAGTTTCTTTACTCACAAAGTGGAAGTCAGGCGCATTACCCATCAATATTGTTGCTGTTATGTCAAACCATCAAGACTGCAAAGCGTTAGCTGATTGGCATGGCGTACCTTTTCACCATTTTCCGATAACAGCAGAAAGTAAAGCTGAGCAAGAAGCAAGAATACTTGCGCTAATGGATGAAACTGATACAGATTTACTAGTATTAGCACGTTATATGCAAATTTTATCTGATGATTTATGTCAGCAATTATCTGGTCGAGCTATTAATATTCATCATTCATTTTTACCAAGCTTTAAAGGAGCACGTCCTTATCATCAAGCGCATGCTCGTGGTGTAAAAGTTATAGGCGCAACAGCACACTATGTTACTGCTAATTTAGATGAAGGTCCTATTATTGCTCAAGAAGTAAAACCAATAAATCATACTTTTACTATTAAGCAAATGGTACATATGGGGCATGACTTAGAAGCCACGGCATTAACGCATGCGGTAAGGTTTCATGCAGAGCAACGCGTATGCTTAAATGGAGATAAAACAGTAATATTGGCTTGATGTATTGATTATCAATTATGGGACTTTCACATCACTATAAACTCAATCGAGTAAAGTCCCTTTGATGATTTAAACTCGCAAATATGTTTGCTACCTGTTTAGTGTAACAATAACTATACAAACCTCTGTAGTGAATTGCTGACGTCGGCTAATAAGTTAAATCTTAAGAAAGTTAGAGAACGATGAAGGGTTATGATTAAAATTAGATCATACCTAATTTAATCGAGATGACTTTCGTATGATAAACATTGAAAAAATTCACCATGTAGCTTATCGCTGTAAAGATGCCAAAGAAACTACTGATTGGTATAAAGATAAGTTGAATATGGACTTAGTGTTGGCCATTGCAGAAAATGAAGTGCCATCAACAAAAGCACCTGATCCTTATATGCATATATTTTTAAATGCGGGTAATGAAAATGTATTAGCTTTTTTTGAGATTCCAAATTCTCCTGACATGGGGCGCGATGAAAATACACCTGCTTGGGTACAACATTTAGCATTACGTGTTGAAAATATTGAAGCTTTAGTCTCGGCTAAAGAAGAATTAGAAAGTAAAGGCGTTGATGTACTTGGCCCGGTAAATCATGGCATCTTTAAATCTATTTACTTCTTTGATCCTAATGGTCATCGACTCGAATTAGCGGCAAATACAGGAACCCCTGAACAATTCAAGCAACTTAACGAGGTGGGTGAAGCAATGATTGAAGAGTGGGCAAAAACTAAACGTGCGCCACGTCATGCTGCATGGCTTCATGAACAAAGCGAGTAATTGATACCTATAGGTGTGTTTTTTGTTGTTAGTTAGTTAGTCACAACTTCTTAGTGATAAAAATGTAAGTAACTTTTTATCCACATCTGAGAAAAGAATTAACAGGCTTGCTTAACTTAAAACTATCCATTACTTTTTAACTGTTAATAACGTAAAATAGCGGCATTAACAGTTAAAAAAGTGTCAAACTCATGGCTCGTATCAAAAAATCTAGAAAACCTGCTTCTGCTCCCACTGCTAAACCTAAGCTAAGTAAAGTTGAATTAGCGAATGTTGAAAAAAGAGTACGTAAAAAGAAGGGTAAAAAAGCGGGAAACCGTCAACAAGAAGCAATGATGGTGAAGAACCCATCTCAGCAATCTGATAAGCACAAAGACCCTCGTATTGGCAATAAAACACCAATCGATTTAGGTGGGGCTGCGGCAATAATTAAAAAGAAAGAAAATAAAGTAACAAATACTGTGCATGAGCCAATTGCGGCAATACGTCAGGTAGATAGAGAAACTAAATCAAGCCCTAATCAGAACGTAAGCCCTGTACAAGAGTTAGAAGCGATTGAAGCAGATGAGCGCTTACAGGTTATTTTGGCAAAACAAGAAGAAGAGTTAGCTTTAACGGAAGAAGAAGTTAACTATTTCAACGAATTGATGGAACGTCATCAACAGTTATCAGAAGAGTTGGCAGAAGATGATGAGCCAGAGTTAAATTCGGTTGATAACAGCTCAGAAGAAGATTTATGGGACAAGCTAGACAATTCATCTATAGCTGATGATTTTGAGAAGTTTGAGTAAGGTCTTTTACAATGGAATCATACTGGCTTTACGCAATTATTTTAGCGGTAATCATTGTAGCGGCATTATCTTTTTATGCAGGTAAGCTATTACGACAGCTGTCTAAACAAAAGCAAGCTCAACAGCAGGCTGAATTAGAACGCCAAAAAGGGCTTGAAGCACATGATCATAAAGTGTTTTCAAGTGTTGTTGTTATTACTCGTGCGATGAAAGAAGAACAATGTGATTTTAGCGAAGGGTGCTGGCGCTTATCTGTTTTACTTACGTCATTAAAACTGAGCAGTGATTTAACATCACAATTCCCTACAATATTTAAATTATATGATGGTATTAAGCATCTTTCTATTCTTGATGGGCGGAAAAAACTGACTAAACCACAGCGTATGAAAGAAGATTATCAACGTATCACTTTAGAAGCACAATTACGCAATGAAATAATACAAGAACTTGATCTACTTCAACAGTATACGGTTGAAAGAATGAGTATACTAAAAGCATAGCTTGATTAGTTATTTTGATGTTCGTTAATCAAGAGAATATAACTATTGAGCTTTAAGTTTCTGATTGAAATATATCAGAAATATTCTTTTTTATTTTTAGGATTTGCATTATGACGGAACAATTAAAAGCACAATTTACTCAGCGCATTGTTGAATTACAGCAACGCATTAGTGCAATTCATAACGACTTTGCTGATGGGCGTGATGCTGATTGGTCAGAACAAGCAGGCGAGCGTGAAAATGAAGAAGTGCTAAATGCACTTGAGTCTGAAGCAAAAGTTGAAATTCAACACTTATCTAATGCGATAACACGCATGGAAAATGGTAGTTATGGTATTTGCCAAACCTGTGGTGAAGAAATTGCTAAACAACGATTAGCTGTTCAACCAGCAGCTACAAACTGTATTCAGTGCGCTGATTAGTACCTAAAAGCTCGCTAGACTAAAAAATTGAAAGACTTGCGCTTAATCAATACTGTTTATATTTCGTCGTGTATAATGTTCACATGTTATTTAAATGGTGCCTGAATTTAAGGTGTGAACAAGATGCAAGTTAGTCAATTTTTTGATCCTCAATTACTTAGTAAATATAACACTAGTGGTCCAAGGTATACCTCGTATCCCACGGCATTAGAGTTTCATGATGACTTTAAGCATGGCGACTTTGTACAAGCAATAAAAGACTCTCCTAATCGTGAGTTATCTTTGTATGTACATATACCTTTTTGTCATACACTTTGTTATTACTGTGGTTGTAATAAGGTTATCACTCGTCACCGTGACAAAGCCGATACTTATCTAGAATATTTAGCGCAAGAGATTGCCTTACAAGCCCCTTTATTTACTGAATATACAGTAAAGCAATTGCACTGGGGTGGCGGAACACCAAGCTTCTTAACGCATAAACAAATCACCACGTTAGTTAATTTATTGAAAGAAAAATTTAGCTTTTCAGAAGAGCTAGAAATGAGTATTGAAATAGATCCCCGTGAAATTGAAATGAACTTGGCTGAGCATTTATACTCACTTGGTTTTAATCGCTTAAGTTTAGGCGTGCAAGATTTAGATTTAAAGGTGCAGGAAGCTATTAACCGAGTACAATCAACTCAGTTCATCGGTGACTTTATCGGTCATGCTAAATCAGTTGGTTTTAAATCAATTAACATAGATTTGATTTATGGCTTACCTCATCAAACGGTAGAAAACTTTGCCAAAACATTAGACAAAGCGCATGAGTGGGATGTAGATAGAATTTCTCTTTTTAGTTACGCCCATTTACCTAGCCGCTTTGCCGCGCAACGCAAGTTACGCGATGAATGGTTACCAAACACTGAAGAAAAATTTGCATTGATGAAACTTGCCATTGAAACATTATGTGACTATGGCTACGACTTCATTGGTATGGATCATTTTGCTAAGCCTAACGATGAACTGTCTATCGCGCAATCGGACGGTACTTTACACCGAAACTTTCAAGGCTACACCACTAAAGGTGGCTGTGATTTACTTGGTCTTGGTGTGTCATCTATTAGCTCGATAGGTAATAGTTTCCGTCAAAATATTAAAGAGTTAAAAGCTTATTATCAAGCAATTGAAACCCAACAGCATGCGCAAGAGAAAGGCGTAAGTTTGTCGCAAGACGATATAATACGTGGAGAAGTTATTAGTGAATTGATGTGTAATTTATTCTTAGACAAAAAAGAAATAAATAAAAAATATAATATTGATTTTGATAGCTATTTTAGTAAAGATTTACCATTACTTGACACTTTTATTGCTGATGAACTTGTTGTAAATACAGCTGATAGTATTCAAGTTTCACCTAAGGCTAGATTACTTATTCGTATTATTTGTATGAGTTTTGATGCTTATATGAAAAAGCACATTAATCAGCAACGCTTCTCTCGAGTAATTTAACTTTTATATTGATTTGTTACGAAATAGCAGTAACTAATCAATAATTCCTAAACTAAATTCAGACTCGGCACTGGTAAATATTAATTCAGTGCCGTTTTTTGTTTTCACTTCTTGCGCCAAATCAATCCATTGATAATAAACATTGCGATGCACTTTTGCTAATAAATTACGACGAACTATAATATATAGCTCTCCTGCGTCATTTATACTTATTGGATGCGATTCATCTAGAATAAATTCATCACCCACATTGTTTTTCACCGACATAATCGTTTGTGCAGAATCTTGCCATTGCCATTCGGTTAATACAAAAGGTGCATCATCTACAGTAATTTTAATTTTTTCTACAGGGGTTACTAAAAAGTATTCATTACTTTCCATTTTCAATACAGATGCGAGTAGTTTAACTAAACTAACTCGTTTAAATATTGTTCCTGTATAAAACCAGTCACCATTGGCCTTAATTTGAAGATCCATTTCACCACAATAATCAGGATCCCAATCTTCAACAGGTGGAATCTTAGTTTGTGGTGTAATGCCCTGTGAGGATAGCTGCTTGGTAATTGCTTCTAATGACATGATAACGAACCTAAATTTAATACGGGAAACATTGATAAAGTATACAGTTTATAATTACGCATATTAACATTGTGAAAATGGATGAGTGACAATATTTATTTTAAATTATTTTCATTAAACTCGTGCTTTTAAATTACTGAACGGTTTTTATACAGTTACGTCCATTCTCTTTCGCTTTATAAGTGCCTTCATCTGCTACTTTAAGTAATGCTTCATTATCTAACATAGCAGGTGTTTTTTCAGCAACACCAATACTTAAACTAGGCTTTATATCAATAGAAATATTATTCGCTTTTATGTCTATTTGATTAAATTTCTTAGCAATTATGTCTGCTAAATATAAGCCACCGTTAAGATCTGTTTGGGGGCAGAGAACTATAAATTCATCGCCTCCTAAACGGCAGGCTAAATCATCATTTCTAGTGGAGTGTTTAAGTATTAAACCAAGCTCAATTAAGACTAGGTCACCAATGTCATGCCCATATGTATCATTAATTTGTTTGAAATAGTCAATATCAATCATTAAACAGGTGATTGGTTTTAAATTAATTTCAGACTCTTTCCAAAATAGTGAAAGTTGCTGTATTGCGTGTCGCCTATTTGGCATATCTGTTAGTGAGTCTGTTAGTGATAAGCTTTCTAATTCAGTGTTTAGTTTAATTAGCTCTTCAGTGCGTTGTTGTACTTTTTCTTCAAGGGAATTATTTAACGACTGTAATTCTTTATTTCTTGCTGAAACCTGAGAAAACAGCCCGTTTAGCGCAGCGAGTAGAGGTTCTGTTGATGAATCTTTACCTTTTTCTTCAAGTTCGAATGCTTTGTCAGCGCTGACTCCAGATTGAATTGCTGCCATTTGTCTTGCCATATTCATGTCAGTTCCTAAAATATGATAAGCAAGCCAGTGGATAATAAGATCTAATATATGCGTTCTAGTAAAAAAATTATCCGCATGATTTTTAGGTATCATTGCTTTAATTTCTTCAACTAGCCCGTTATGTAAGTTTTTATGAAGTTTTATGTGGCGAGAGTCTAACCCTATTTTATGCATCAACTGTTCTTCTTCGTGAAAGTGATACTCTGTATAGGCAACTAATGTTTGTAATGTTTCATCTATATCTTCTATTGTTGCAGAGTTATTTGCTAATAGGTTGCTATAGTTGTTTATTATTTTTACGAGCTCTTGGTGTTGTTCATCAACTTCAACAATGCCTGTCTCGTAATTAGTATTCCAGATAAATGATTTCATGCGTTTTTACCTTAATGTTAAGGTTAATATTTACAATAATTCAAAAACTTACATAAGCTATTATTAATAGAATTATGACTCTCAATTTTAGGTGGTATTAAGTAGTCAGTAATATAAGTTGAAATATTTTCTTAATTAAAACTCGTTTCTTCAATGGATAAAGCATAAGACTTATAATCCATATCAGCTTTTAAAATATGAGAAGCAAGCCAGTTATAAAGAAAGAATGATATTTTATGGTGTAAATCTATTGTGTATTTTTCTAGTTTTTTTTCTAATAAGGTAAATTTATCTCTTAACTCATTATGTTTATCTATATGTTCATCTGTTTTAGGGTAATTGATTTGTCTTAATAGGTTTTCTTCAGCTTCAAAGTGTAAATCAATATAAGAAGATAAATTTTGAAAGGTTGCGATAACGGCCTTTTTTCCTTCCTGTTTGAAAAATTCATTTACCATGTCGAATAGTACTTTATGTTGGTCATCTAGCTCTTTATTTCCAACAGAATATTCAGGTATCCAACAAATATCTTCGGTATCTAAGTTTTTAAGGTGATAAATGGTTTCAAAAGGTTCACTCAATGCCTTATTGATACCTCTGATAATAATACTTTTTTTAGATGGTTTAATGATATAGCTGCTAATTCCTAAAGGAATCCAACGCTTTACCATTTTTTTATCACTAGGGTGAATGTAAGCCACTATTGGAATTTCACTACCAGCGTCACGAAGTGCTTTGGTAACTTCAATACCATTGAGGTTAGGTAAGTCATACGCAAGTAAAATAACATCAGGTTTGAAGGTTGATATTTTTTCTAAGGCAACCTTTCCATCATGAATTAACAAATGCTCGAATTCTGACTCTACAAACATTTCATCAATAACACGAGCAAATAAATCTGATGGCTCTGCAATTAATATTTTATGAGTGAACCTAGATGTTTCTTCTTCATCGTCGCTGGTGAGTAATGCTGTGTTAACTTCGATAGCTGATTTTTTCTTAGCGCCATGAGCCTCTTGTATATGCTCTTGTATTTGTTGGTTATTTGCCTTTAATGATACTAGTTGGTCAACAACGTTTTGAGTGGCTTGTGAAATATTACCATTCATTTTTTCAAGATTTGTCGCAATAAGGTTTTCTAATACCGCTTTAACCTCGTGATCGTCTATGACTTTATCAACAGTGGATAAAAGATCCGATTTACATTGAGTAACTTCGTGCATAAAGGCATTCTTTAGCGTTACGCCATGTTCTATGCAAGAGGTAAATTCATCATCACCTTCTGATAGAAGCTGTTCTAAATGATCATTTTGATAACTTTCTATCAGCTTTAATTCTTTGAGTAAAACGAGTTTGAGTCTGTTGGGTTCGTTGAAGGGGTTAATAACGACGTAATTGTCAAACAAACCACTTTCACAGGCTAAATAAGCACTTGATGATTCTCTATTATTAATAAGCAGAATAGCACTGTGTGGCGATATATCTTGCCCATACTCTTCCAAATAATTTATATAAAGTCGAATTGTTTGCTTAATATTATTTGAAGATAACAATAAGATTTTAGGTTTTATTTGCGTGATCTCGTGTAAGTTTTTTTGATGAAACTTATACGCGGCAAACTTTAATTTTAAAGTCTTAATATGTTCAATGGCTACTTCTACACTATCAGGCTCTTGATAAATTAAAATAACCTCAGGCTGCATTATCTTCATTACTTTCAATCCATATTTTGTACAATGACTAGCATTTTTATACTTGAATTTTTGTACTTATCCGTAAATATATAACTTATACATTTGAACCATTGATAGCTAGTAACTAAGCAATAAGGTGATGTGATTATATATTTGTTAAAAATAACCCTGTTGCGCTCAGTTCCCTTAAATTACCCTGAATTACCTATTCAAGCAATATATCAGTTAATTGTGGGTAATATTTAGAGGTTTATTCCCCATATTTTATGACAACTCTCTGTTAATTCATCACGAAAATCAGGATGTGCAATCTCTATTAAGGCTTTTGCACGCTCTTTTAAGCTTTTGTTACGTAAGTTCGCAATACCGTATTCTGTAACTATGTATTGAACATGAGCTCTAGTGGTAACTACACCAGCACCTGAGTCTAATGTGGTTACAATACGGGATAGTTGGCCATGTTTTGCTGTTGAAGGTAGAGCAATTACAGCCTTTCCTCCTTTGGATAAACTAGCACCACGGATAAAGTCCATTTGCCCGCCAACCCCAGAATAAATAGAGGTTCCAATTGAGTCGGCACAAACTTGGCCTGATAAATCTACTTGTAAAGCACTATTAATTGCTGCGACATTATCATTACGTTTTATGATTGATGTATCGTTGACATACTCTATATCTAAAAAAACCACCTGTGGGTTGTCATCAACGAAGTCATATAGCTTTTGTGTACCAACGGCAAATCCAGTAACTATTTTTCCTGGGTGAATTCTTTTCATTCGATTGGTGATTACACCAGTATCAACTAATTCAAGTAATCCATCGGAAAACATCTCAGTATGTACGCCAAGATCTTTTCTGTCTGTTAAACAAGCTAAAACAGCATCAGGGATAGCACCAATACCCATTTGTAGGCAATCACCATCATTAATTAATTTGGCAACATTCTTACCTATAGCTTGAGTTATTTCATCAAAATTTTCTTGAGGATGCACAGGTAATTCATCTTCTTGCCAATAAACGCTATGAAACCTATCGTATGAAATAAACCCATCGCCATGTGTTTTTGGCATATTAGGATTGATATGAGCAATAATTTTTTTTGCTACAAGACAAGCTGCATTGGTTGCTTCCACTGAGATACCCATAGTACACATACCATGCTTATCTGGAGGTGATACCTGTATAACGGCAGTATCTACAGGCTGTTCACCTGAATTAAATAATTTTGGCAATTCTGAAAGAAACATTGGAACATAATCAGCTTCGCCTAACGCCATAAGAGGTCGTGTTGAGGTACTGCTGAAATAACAACGGTGACGTAAATGATGAAATAACTCTGGTGCGGCCAAAGCTTCTGATCTTTCAGTATGTAATTGTAGCAAAGTTAGGTTTTGGCGGCTTTTAGCATGAATTGCTAATGCATTAAGAAGAATTCTTGGCGTAGCAGCCATCGAATGAGTCCAAATAAACTCATTATCGTCAATAGCAGAAATTGCTTCTAACGCAGTATCACAAACCTTAACAGACATCATTTATCCCTAATTATTAATTTATTTTGAGTTAACACAAAACGACTAATGCGATGAACAAAAGAGCATATCAGCTATCTGCTGTCTCTTATACACATCTCCGAGCCCACGAGACGTAGAGGAATCTCGTATG
>OJGT01000199.1_pt1 | contig 10269 bp, 10 predicted proteins | sample 1595031 | NCBI WGS metagenome assembly OJGT01 (sample SAMN05416857, study PRJEB24817) | seawater metagenome | isolation source: Sea water | place: Canada:Atlantic | collected 2013-11 | reverse complement strand
GACAGCGTACTTGATATTTAAAAATTTAAGCTGACACAGAATTTTGAACGCCCCCTGCAAATTACTGATGTATAGATTTATCACACCATACTGCAATCTAAGTAATGCTTTTCGTTTACATCCAATCAAATAATATATTCATTTAACCTTTCTAATATGTTGAAACTATGAAAATATTAAGCAATTACTAATCAAAATAATGGTTCGGTCAATACCGATTAGTCGCCATTATAAAATGTCAGGTGTAAAAATTCGCCATGAAAGCTTTGCAATTATTAGGTAACTTAAGCCCTCTTTTTCTCGTGCTGCTTTCCTATAGTTTATTTGGAAGTCATGAACCTAATACACCGTCCTATATTACAGCGTCATTAATCATATTTTGCGTTTTTGGCATTGGCGCTTTCTTTATTCTTGTTATACCAAGCTCATTTATTCTATTAAAAGACGAAAATAGACGTTACTTTTCATTTAAATCAAAAGGTTGGCTATTGGTATTAGCCATAAACTGGTTATATATTGGCTTGTTTTGTTTGTTGGTATTACTATTTGTTATTACCTCGTACGTTACACTTTCCTAAGTTGCTAAAACAGAAAGGAACACGTATCTTTTTGTGTATAAACGGTAAGCGAAGCTAAATTTTTGGGATGGACAATGCCAAACAAAAAATTCAGAGAAAGCAGATACTTAAATGAATCAGGCTCCAAAACAGGAAACTGGTACATGAATAGGCTCGACTACTTCCAATTCAATGAATATCCTGAATACACTAAACATAAGTATATCGCTTTATTTTTCGGTGCCTTTTTAATATATCTTGGCTTAAAAACAATAAGTAATACCTTTTTAGGCTCACTGCCACTTTTCTATTTAGGTTATATCGCATTATTATCTTTTCACTTATTACGCACTAAAATTTGTCGCTATAACGGTTATTTTATTTATCCGAATAAATTTATTAAATTCTTCAGAGCTAGAGAAATCGAAGTAGACTTAAATGACTTTGATTCTGTAGCAACAATGCATAAGAAATAGTTAGACGCGCATAGACATAAAAAGAGGCAAAAGATGAACGTACACTCAAGGCAGCTAAATGACGCTGATTTTGAACAAATGAAAAAGATTTTACTCCGAGATGGTCCAAACGAATGGAACTACATTACCGAAGAGAGTATTAGCCAACAGCTTCAACTCATACAAGAGGGTAAAGCGCTTGCAGTTTTAGCTGAAGAACAAGAAATTACAGGCTTCGCTATTTTAATTTTTAAAGCAGCATGCCCTGCAAAATTAGAAAAATACTCTTCTTTATCAACAATGGCATACATTAATGATGTCGTCGTTAACGCGAATTATAACGGTAAAGGCATTGGTAGTGCTTTATTACAAAAAGCTATTGAGTTGGCTGGCGATGCACAATGCGAAAAAGTCTATATTGAACGTCACGAAGAAAATTTAGCATCAGCTGGAATGATGCGAAAAGCTTCTTTTAAGCTTGTTGATACTTTTTATGATCCCCAAAAAAGAACGGCAGGCTCTAGGAATACATCAGTACTGGTAAAAAATACCTAAGAATTTAAAACGCGGTTATTTCAACGGCAATGTGAATAGAAATAAGACTTTATTGCGGTATAGGCTTTATTGAGACAATAAAAGAAAAAAACAGTTGGCTTTTTCTGCTTTGTCGATTATTTTAACGACATATTTTTTGCCTCTAAAATAGGCGTTATAATTTTGGGTTTATTGGTATGGTTCGGCATTTAACAACAGTACTATTTTTCTTTGTACTGTTATCATCTGAAAGTTCTGCGAAACAGTTAGATACGGCACAGTTAAAAACATTTAGTGAATTTATAATAAAGGAAACCCAAGAGTCTCCCGTAAAGCTAATCCCCCACCTTTCAAACGACATAGAAGTAGAGACAGTTTTTGGCTCTAACGCTGAAGGCTTCACACTATTTTTCAATAAAATTCAGTACGTTGAACTAATGAGTAAATTGGCTAAACAGCTAAAAGACGGAAAAAGAGATCAGGATATCGATATTTTTGGTTTCAAAGTTACGCCTGCAAACAATGGTGAGTTTAGGGTTATTCGCTATTCAGAAGCTATCAAGCGCACCGTTTGGTCAATATATACCGTTAAATTAGTTAACAATAAAATACTCATAACGAAAATAATAGACTTAGCCTAAGTTCAACCTAGACTTTTTGATATTCACTCAATTTTTCTAAAGCTTTTGCTAACCTAGCTCAAACAAATGTGAACGCTCAGTTAGCTACTTACCAACAAAAACTACCTCTTCACCGCACTCTAACCAAAGTGGATGCTTTGCCATCACTTTGGTAAACATTGGGCTTTGCAGATAGCTATTTAACCACCGTTGTACGTTTGGATATGGTGATTGCAAATACCATTGGCGCTCTATGCGTGCAAATTGGCGAATAAATGGTAGTAAAGCAATGTCGGCTAAGCTTTCTTGCTCGGAGAATAAAAAATCATGCTCAGTTAAACGAACTTCTAATTGCTGTATATATTCTTCACATGCAATTCGGCAATCACTTAACGTAGTTTCATGATAACGTTTCGCACATTTGTAGGCTTCTAAGCGTACTTTAAATTCCACGTCAAAGTCGTTAATCAATACCAACATTTCAGTTAACTTATCGCTCTGTACACCATCACGACTGTCACGATGCAATAGATTTAGCGGATCAGCCGCTTTTAACGCCCAAAGCATAATATCTAAACTTTCATCTATGACTACAGCACTAGCCCCTACTCCGCTTTGTTCATTAGCTGCGCTTAATTCTTCTAAAACTAAAATAGGCACAGTTGCTTTTGGTGAAGCTAAAATCATTTCTGCAGGTTTATTGGTTAATACAACATCACGCAACGCCACGGGCTGCTGCGACTTGAAAATAGCCAACCGTGCGCGCATGGCATAAGGACAATTTCTTAATGAGTAAAGTATAGGTAATGCCATGTTTTTCTTCTTTTTGATGTTAAACGATTATTAGTGGTTACTTTAGCGGTATCAATTGAGTCAAAACACTCTATCAACCGTTAAACTGTGTATGAAGGAAGATTCAAAAGTTATCAGTAATTCTACTTATTATAAGAAATCTCTACTATTGAATTTGACTTATATATTAAAACTAACGCTTGAGCAGCTTTTTCTGTATTACAACTAACTCATTATTGAGTGCTAAATAATTGTTTTAACCATAGTTCCAAACGCTGCACCTTGTCCCACTTAAAGTGATGCGCTGGTGCAACCAAAAATAGCGTTCTTGGGTTATCGTATGCATAGTCAAAAATATTAATTAATTGCCCTGTTCTTAAATATTGCTCTACGAGTACTTTACTTACAAAAGTTATCCCTTGCCCCGCAAGCGTATTTTGAATAATAGGCAATGCATCAGTTGTTTTTAGATTCACTTTAAAGCTTGTTTTCTCAATATCATACTTTAAGCAGCAGTCATCAATTGCCTCTTGAATATTGCTACTAATATCTTCAAGCAAGGGTAGAGAAAAGATATCCTCTACTGAGTGTTGCTTAGACCCTATTAATAGTGGGCTAGCAACTAAAATAATTGAATCACTTGTTAATTTTCGACTTTCTAAGCCAACATAATTACCTGTCCCATGTCTTATTGCGACATCTACCTTTTGCTCTTCAAATGACTCCAATTTATTGTTCGGAGAAAATTGTACGCTCAGATCAGCATTCTTTTCTTGAAAGTCTTTGATATTAGGTATTAATAACAACGAAGCAACAGAATGTAATGTTGTTATCTTTAATTCTTTTGAGTCTGACTTATTTACTAATGCATTAACACCAAAATTTATTTGTTCAAATGCTTTTTCAATAAAAGGAAGTAAGAGCTCCCCTTTTGAATTAAGGCGTGTTTGTTTTTTGTCTCGTTCAAATAATTTACTATCAAAATAGTCTTCCAATAGTCGAATTTGTTGACTAACTGCCGCCTGAGTAACATGCAACTGCTCCGCTGCGGCCTTAAAGCTCTGATGTTGTGCTGCACAGAGAAATACTTGCAGTGATTTTAATGGAGGTAAACGCATACCAATAGCAAACTTAAGAAAAACTTAACCATAGTTAAATTTATATCGTTTGTCGCACGATAATTCAAGGTTTATTTTATAAAGGTACTCACTACTAACAAACGAGATAACCATGAATCTTACAAGCACTTTAATCGCTATAATCATTACAATTTTAACAATTAATAGCGCACAAGCAAACGAAGAAGAACTTTATACAAAGAAGAAGTATCCATACAACTTACTATTAAACAAAACTGACTCAGTTAAGATAATCTATACCGAGAGTAAAAATAAAATAAACTGTAAAGTAGAAATAAGTTGGAAAGGTGAAAGCATAACATCTAAAGAGTCACGCATAAGTAAAGTGAAATTTGTTGAAGAGCCTTTGGCAAGTTGTCTAGCTAGAGACAAAGCTAAGAGTATTTTAGCAAAAACTTTCGAATAGTTTTAAGGTGCAAAGTACTTCCTTCCTTAGCTTTGCACCCTTTTTATAGTCAAAGTATTTTATCTGAATTCCCCTGAGCTCCATTGTTATTTTAATAACAAACCTTAGTTACGCAGTAGCCTCATAATTTTCTCATATGATAAGCTTGCTGTATTTTCAGAACTACCGCCAGTTGTGTTGATAAATTGAATAACAACTGCGTCGATATCACTGTGATAATTTGCCACACTTTGATAACCAGGCAGCCAGCCTGAATGATTAAACCAATATACTGACGTGTACACACTTCTTTCTTCCGCACTGAGGAGTGAGCCGGTATTTAATGCGCGCATAAAAATGGCAATATCTTTCACTGTCGAAATCATCGAACCGCCAGGAATAACATAATCTTGTGTTGACCTTTCAATACCACCCCAATACCCTTTAGCCAATGAAGAAGGGTCTATATCACTTAATTTTAGGTAAGTATCATGCATGGCCAGTGGTGTCAGAATATTCTCAGTAATAAATGTTTGATGACTATAACCCAGTGCTTTATCTAGTACTTTCGCTAATAGCAAATAATTGGTATTCGAATATTCATATTTGCTGTCAGGAACAAAGTCTGCGAGTTTATCCAAAGCATACGCTAGCGTAGTATCAATATCTGTATGAGCATTTTGCCAACTAAAGCCTGACTGGCTGTCAAAATCAGCAATACCACTGCGATGTTGTATTAATTGTTTTATAGTAATTACATTTGAGTTCTCAATTCTGTCGGCCCATTCCGGTAACCAACTAGCCAATGTATCGTTAAGTGATAATTTGTCTTCTACAACTAATTTAGCGGCACTTACAGCGATGAATAACTTACTGATGCTAGCGATTTTAAATAAAGTATTCGCATTTACTGGTGATTGAGTGGCTTTGTTTTCTATACCTGCAACATAACTTCCATCTATTTTATTTGTTTGTTCAACGTAAACAAAAATACCATCAACACCATTGTTGATTGAATCATCTAACACACCTTGAATAGTTGTTGGTATTGGTGTGCTTGGAGGCGGAGTATTAATATTATTAGAATCACTGGTACTGCTGCCACCACCGCAACTGGCAAGCAGTACAATAAAAAATATCCATAACACTTTAATAGAACAACTAACCCGAATCATATTCAATACCAACAAAACTTTGCGTACCTTAAAATAACATTAACCTATAAGCCTGCAAAACTAAAAATTATTAAGCCATTAACTGATTTAAACCTTTTGCTACTCATGAAGTCCATAGAGCGACCAAGTTAGCCTGAAGTGGCAACTTTTTTCCAACAAGCGGGCAATACCTGCCGTTGTTTATCTCACATAACATCACTATGTTCTTATAATCGACATTGTCTCAGCCCTCATCACACAAACGCCGCTTAAAAGTTAACATTGAAAATCAATTATGTAATGGCATGTAAAATGCTTTGTTCTAAGAAATAAATTTATATCTAGATTTAGTACACAAGGACAACTAAAACCATGATGATAAATACAAACTACGCCGAGCAAGTTGCTCTAGCAAGATCGTCACAAGCAACAGTCGTTAGCTTTGATAATAACCCCAAAACTATAACGTCAATTCCAGCTGAAAAAGATACTGTAATTTTATCCGACCATGCTGTAGCCATGATGAATGGTAAAGAGCATAAAGAAGAAGCGCCAACGTATGTAAGACCTGAAACAGCTCGTTCGCTTTTAGCGCAAAATGAAGCAGTTGAAGACACGAATGATACTTTGAATGAAGATAAAAAAGTTATTGATAATCGCTTTAGTGAAATTATGCAAAGTATTCTAGATCAACGCATAGGTGTTGATCGTAAAAAACTTGAAGAGCTCGACGCGTTAATGAAAAAAATCGCTGAAAACGAAAATATGAGCCCTGAAGAAAAACAACAAGCGCTGGAGAAACTTGCTGAAATGCGAGAGAAAGTAATTCAAGAAAGTCGTGAAGTACTAGCAACAACAGAACAAACAGAACAAACAGAACAAACAGAACAAACAGAACAAACAGACTAATGCTTGGTAACGCCATGATAATGATGGAAGCGCAAATACCAAAAAAGTAAGGAAGATGCCATTCACGTTGTTCTTTGGCCTTGAAGTACTACGTAGTTCAACTCACTAAAAACATAAATAAGCATTTTTCAATACTGTGCTAGAAGAAGTCTAAAGAGAGCTCAGCATCAAGCTCTCTTTAAGTATTGTCGGCACCCCGACGTAAAATAAGTTTCCGCTAAAGCACTAGCAATTTAAGCTTCAATTCCCCAACCATCAGTATGACCGTAAAACTGAGTTACGATTTGTTCAAACTGAGCTTCTTGAGCAATAATTGCATCATAAAGCGGTACTGTTTTTATTGAACAATCTAAATCCCATACTTTTGGATTTTCATTAATGTGAACATCACAAGTAATATTAGGTGCAATTTCAGCAAGATGAACCGCCATAGCCTCTGCTTGCTCTTGTTTTTCAAATAAGTGAAAAAACACAATTGTATGCATCACGGTTAAATCGACACCTGCTTTTTGCATTTCAAACAGTACTTTACCTGTTTCATCTTTTGGGAAGTTCATATTATTCTTCAAGGCTATAGAATTAATGGCGGCATTATAAACGGCAATGCTCAAAATGAATAGAATTGAAAAGTTTTTAAGTTGAATGGCTTGGAACTTGATTCACTGCTTGGCAGTCATTGTCAACTATCTAAATTAAGTTTCAATTGCTGAGTTGGGATTTAGTATTATAAATTAAACAGCTTGGAGCATATTTAACTGTCTGGCGTCGCGGTGGCGACTACACCCAGAGGGGCGTTGCACGCCAAACGCCCCTCTGGACTCCCCATGGCGCCCTACTCAGCAAAACACTCCAGCTAAATTTAGGCGCAATGTTCATACCTGCCGAAAATCGTCCCTTCACACAGCAGTCTCCGCCATCCATGGCTCCGATAAACATCACACTTATCTAAATTCAGTTTACGTTGCTGAGATGGGATCAGGAGCTTATTGCACTAGCGGTATTTTATAAAGAGTGCTCTATTGGCTGAAAGTTTAAAAAGAAACACCACAGATAAGCCAAATACCAAGCCTGCTTCATTAAACGCCGGAATGATGGCCAATATTCACGTATCACTGGCATGGATGCCAGTGAAAGCGCTGTTGGCACACGGACGTGCCATCAGCGCTGGTACGTCGAGAATATTGGACGTCATAGAGGAAACACGTTTAATGTTGCAGCGACGGGTGAGTCCAGAGAGGGTTCGGCGTTTAACCCTCTTTGGGTGTTGTCGGCACCCCAACGCCAAACAGATAAATAAACTCCAAGCCAGTAATAATTTAACCTTACTTGCCACCGCGCTTTTTAATTTTCTTAATGATTAAAATTAGCTTTGGTACTCTATGAGCATCTGTATGTCGCAGTGGCGACGGCACAGAAAGGGGAACGAACGCTCCGCTCCCCTTTCCAATCCCCAGAGCGCCCTACACAGCAAAACACTCCAACTAAATTTAGGCGCAATGTTCATACCTGCCGAAAATCGTCCCTTCACACGGCAGTCTACGCCATCCATGGCTCCGATAAACATCGCACTTATCTAAATCCAGTTTCCGCTGCTGAGAAGGGATTTAGAGATCGTTGAAATAATTGATATAGATAAACACCTAAGGAGAATCACGAACGATGAATCAAACACTAAGTCTGCTTCATTAAACGCCGGAATGATGACCAATATTCACGTATCACTGGCATGGATGCCAGTGAAAGCGCTGTTGGCACACGGACGTGCCATCAGCGCTGGTACGTCGAGAATGTTGGACATCATGGAGGAAACATGTTTAATGCAGCAGCGCCGAGGGAGTCCAGAGGGAGGCCGGCGCTAGCCTCCCTTTGGGTGTAGTCGGCACCCCGACGCCAAACTAGTAAACAAACTCCAAGCAATTAAATTCGAGTGAGTATCTGTTTAATTAAAACGTTATATAAACTTCCTAAATGATTTTATAGTTTGAAAAAGTAAATACCCGTTAATTACTCTCATGAAGGTAGCCCAAACATAGAAACCTCCAGAAGCACTTTCAAAACTGTAATGACTAAATAAATGAGCTGGATTCATCATAATCAATGCATCTCTAAGTAAAAATACATTTGAAATGTTCATACCATGAGTAAAAAAATTAAAGACATTAATTAAGATAAAATTTAAAATTGCTATGGTCAAAAAAATGTATACAGGGCGCCACCAATTTGTCCCGTGTTCTGAGGTGTAGTATGACAAGCCTAAAGAGAGCCTTTCAGCTTTAGTTTTAATGTTTTTTCGAACTTCTTCTAAATATAACGCCTTAAATTCAGTATGCTTTTTTACATCTTTCTCTAACTCATAAATTTTACAAACCTGCTTGAAATACTCATATCTTTGGTCTTTTGGTATAACTATTGTTTGTCTTTCCCAAGAAGTTCCAACAGAATGACAGTCAGATAAACTGACACCTTTAAACACTAAATTATTTAACTTGTCAAAACTGCAATTAGTAAAACTCATATTGCCGAAATCTACCGCGTCTAATGACAAGTTATCAGCCACTTTACAATTAACAATACGCCCTTTATCTGAGGATACAAATGACGAGTTCATGACTATCAAACTACTTATATTAATTTGAAAAAATAACACCTGTTTCTGAAAGTCTGTTTCTACAACGGATAACTCTCTAATCATAAGGCGTTCAATTTTAACATCAGCTAAAATATTAGCACTTTCAAATGACAAACACTCTATCGATGGAGATCCTTTATCACTGATACCTACGATGGTAATCCCTTCAGAGAAGTTAACATCTTTACCAATCTTGATATTGCTAGCATCCCCTTCCACAATTATCTTCAAACTTTTTCCTGTGACATTTGAAATATTTATTTCTGTATTTTTTGACTGAATTAATACATCACTAACAAATTCACAGAATTTTATTTCGACAGTATCTAGATTTTTAGTATTCCATATGCATAAACCTAGTAGATAACTTCCTTCTAATCGCAAACTTTTATAAAAACCACCCTTTATAAAAATATCTTTTAATACATTGGATCTAATAAATTGCAATGAATCAATACAATAATCTTGTAAATATAAACAACCATAATCTAATCTCTTAGATAACATATTTTCTATGTCGTTATCATCTAACTTTGTTTTCCGGCCTAAATCTCCATTATTGTTATCAAATTTATAATAGTCGCCATTTCCGACTCCTAGTAAATACACATCGGAAACGTTTTCATTTTGAAATAAAACTAAATTGTCTTCATTAGATAAATTCCCAGCATGTCTGTAGCCTGTTGGGTATTTATTACTTCCAAGGTTTACAATTGCCCCATTACATTCAGTTAATCTGCGCTTTAATTCATCAATATGTATTTGTGTCATATTATTAATTTTACTTTCAAATTAGCTTTAATATTAAATCTAACTATATCAAATAATACCTGCACATTTACCATAATTTAAAAACAAAAAACCCGCTAATCAGCGGGTTTTTATTAAGAATTACAAGCTGTAAGCGAATCGCTTACCAACCCGTTTTCTCTTTAAGTGCAACACCGATATCCGCTAAAGAACGAACCGTTTTAACACCAGCCGCTTCAAGAGCAGCAAATTTCTCATCAGCTGTACCTTTACCACCAGCGATAATCGCGCCAGCGTGACCCATACGCTTACCTTCTGGTGCAGTAACACCAGCAATGTAAGATA
>OJGT01000198.1_pt1 | contig 10278 bp, 8 predicted proteins | sample 1595031 | NCBI WGS metagenome assembly OJGT01 (sample SAMN05416857, study PRJEB24817) | seawater metagenome | isolation source: Sea water | place: Canada:Atlantic | collected 2013-11 | reverse complement strand
AGATTCCTCTACGTCTCGTGGGCTCGGAGATGTGTATAAGAGACAGATATTAAGTAGTTGACAATCAGTAACGCAAAATGCAATATTAGTTAATATGTTAACTAGTGTTTTTTTATTGAGCAGTTAAAGAGACAGTCTTCTCATCTATATACAGGTTATTAGACAACTCTAGAATAGTTCCAATTATGAATATGACATTGGTGCTATTTCATTGATGAGTATTACTTCAACTGACAAGTAAATTATCGCCATCTTGAAATAAAAAATAATTAATAGCACCAGTAACAGCTTACTCAAAGAAATATGAGTATTAGTAAATATTTTCGATGAAACATAACTGCTTCAAAGCATTTATTAAGAAAATAAGTACTGGATTATTGATAACTGTTTTTACTGTAAAAACCCAGAAAACAACAGTTTTTTCGCTGACAGGTACTAGTACTAAAGTTGGTGTAAGAATATAAAAACAACACTAGTAAAAAGTTATTGGTTATATCAAAGTAGATATTGAAAAAGGCGTAAAAGTGATTATTGGTAATGATAACTGCGTTAATTTAGTCAATCATTACCTGCTAAAAATTATATAAATTTTAGTAGTAAATAATCACAACTCACTTGAGTTCTAAGGGAGAAAGTAAAAAAGCATCATTATTAATACAATGAGTAAACTCGATAATAATTATATAAAAACATAAAACATTTAGTTTAGGAGAGAAGACTATGAAGAAATCACCTTTAATGAAAATTACAGCCGCACTAGGTTTGTGTGTAGCTTTATCAGCATCAGCAGCTGCTGATACAGTATTGCGTGTTGCGACTTGGTTACCGCCAGGGCATGCTATGAATGCTGAAATGTGGCCTACTTGGGGCAAGTGGATTGAAGAAGCTACTGAAGGTAGAGTGAAAATTAAACTAGAATACGGCATGGGTCATCCAAAAAGTATGTTTGATCTAGTAGAAGATGGCGTTGTTGATGCTAGCTTTAGTTATCACGGATATGTTCCTGGTCGTTTTAAATTACCACAAATTGCAGAGCAACCAGGTCTTGACTCTAATGCAGAAGATGCATCTGTTGCACTTTGGCGTGTACAAGATAAATACTTTAAAGACGCTGGTGAATTCGAAGGTTTAACTTTAGCAGCTATATTTACACATGGTCCTGGTTATGTTCATACCATCAAGCCAGTTGATAGCCTTGCAGCATTAGAAGGCAAAAAGATTCGTATCGGTGGTGGTATCCAAAGTGATTTAGGCAAACGTCTTAAAATTACACCAATCGCAGCTCCAGGTTCTAAAGTATATGAAATGCTACAACAAGGCGTAATTGATGGTGTATTTATGCCAATGGGCGAGCAACAATCATTACGTTTATATGAAGTAGCGCCTAACGTGTTAGCTGTACCAGGTGGCATGTACTTAGGTAGTTTTTCAATTTTCATTAACCCAGATTTCCTAGCTGACTTACCTAAGAAAGATCGTGACGCAATCATGAGTGTTTCAGGTGAAAAACTTTCAGCAATGGCTGGTAGAGCTTGGGATAACGCTGATGCTAAAGGCTTAGCTTTCGCTAAAAGCAAAGGTGTTAAAATCACAAGCAATAAACAATTAGGCGAAGAGTTTAAACAATTCAGCAAAGGCCTAGATCACGAGTGGATTGAGAATGTTAAAAGTAAAGGCGTTGATGCTAAAGGTGCATTAAAAGAATTACGTAAAATCGCTCAAAGCCAAGCTAAGTAGGGAGTTGTTCTATGTCATTTAGTGCTTGGTTATCAACGCACTACGAAGAAAAAGGGCTAGTCAAGTGGATAGCCTTTTTCCTAGAAGTAATTGCGGCCATAACCTTATTAATTTTAATGTTACTCACGTGTACCGATGTGTTAGGTCGCTATTTATTTGATAACTCATTAGATGCAGCCTCAGAGTTGACCGAAATATGCATTGCTGTTTTGGTCTTTGCTGAAATGCCAATAATTACGTGGCGTGGTGGTCACGTAGTTGTTGATATTTTAGATAGATTCATAGGCGATAAAATTATAAAAATATTAGGATTACTATCCATTTTTGTTATGTCGAGTTCACTTTATTATGTAGCTCATCGTATATTTTATATCGGTGGACGCTCAATTCGACGCGGTGAAGAAAGTGAATATTTAGCAATCCCAATGGGACATGTAGTGCAATATATTGCAATTATGAGTTGGGTTACGGCCGGTGCCGTTATCACTTATGGTATTTATATTCTACTATTCCCGAATACACCAACACAAAGTTCAGATTCAGATTCAGATTCAGATTCATCAAGTACAGAGGAGGCGAAATAATATGACAATTGCACTTATTGGCTTTGCAGTTTTATTAGTACTTATTATTATAGTGCGCATTCCTATTGCCTTTTCTATGGGTATTGTTGGTTTTGGTGGTTTTGCAGTATTGCAAGGTCTCACATTAGACAATATTGCTGATTTTCGCTGGACAGCAAGTTTATCAATGGCTTCTAAACGAATCATTGATACTGCCCAAGAGTACAGTCTATCAGTAATTCCTTTATTTATTTTAATGGGTAACTTGGTTACTAAATCAGGTTTATCTCAAGAACTTTACCGTGCTTCTTATGCCTTTTTAGGTCATAAAAAAGGCGGATTATCAATGGCAACCGTTGTTGCTTGTGGTGGTTTCTCTGCAATTTGTGGCTCAAGTTTAGCTACTTCTGCAACAATGGCAAAGGTGGCTATGCCACCAATGCGTAAATATGGCTATGCTGATTCATTGGCAACTGCTTCAATTGCAGCTGGCGGTACATTAGGTATTTTAATTCCGCCAAGTGTTATTTTAGTTTTATATGGATTAATGACTGAAACCAGTATACGTGAACTTTTCGCTGCCGGTTTTATTCCAGGTTTCCTTGGTATTTTAATGTACCTTGGTGCAGTAAAATATACAGTATGGCGTGATCCTTCAACTGGTCCTTGTGGCGATAAAATGTCTTGGCCAGATCGCATAGACGCAATGAAAGGTGTCTGGGGCGTTTTAACCTTATTTACTGTTGTAATGGGTGGTATTTACTTAGGTATATTCACTCCTACTGAAGCAGCTGGTGTTGGCGCTGGTGGTGCATTTATCATAGCACTTGGCAGAAGATCACTTACGATAAGATCTCTTTTTGAAACATTGTCAGATACTGCTAGAACAACCACCATGCTGTTTACGGTATTGATTGGTGCATTAATCTTCTCTGACTTCATTAACCGTGCTGGCTTACCAGCTGATTTATTCACTTTGGTTAGTGGGCTTGATGTTTCACCAATGGTAGTAATATTTGTTATTTTAGCCATATATATAGTATTAGGTATGGTTTTTGAAAGCTTATCAATGATGCTATTAACCGTTCCAATTTTCTACCCACTTGTTCAAAGCATGGGATTTGACTTAGTTTGGTTTGGTATTGTTGTTGTTGTTGTAACAGAAATAAGTTTGATTACACCGCCTGTTGGTATGAATGTATTTGTTTTAAGTGCCGTCTTAAAAGATATTAAAGCAAGTACAATATTTAAAGGTGTAACACCGTTTTGGTGTGCCGATATCATACGACTGCTACTAATAACATTAGTTGCTCCAATCGCTCTAGCCCTCCCCATATGGCTCTATCGATAATAAAAATCCAAAGGTAACATTGATTAACAATGTTACCTTTTTTTATCTTTAATCTTGTTTATTAAAGACGAATTATTAGAGAGGAAATCATGACTAGCAAAACAAAAATTAATAAAATCCTTTATGCCTCTGATATAGAAAAAGGATCACGACCTGCCTTTCGTGCAGCGATGAGTTTATGTGGCAAGTATGAATCTGAAATTACTTACTTACACATATTAGAGCCGTTATCTAGCTCTGCACAAAACCTCATAAAAAATCTTGTTGATACTAAAGATGTTGAAGGGATTTATCAAAAAAGCTTAATTAATTTAAAAGCAAAGATTGAAGATCGTATTGGCCATTTTTTCGAACAAGAAATTGAGTTTCATGACACTCTTGATGTAAGTAAAATCAAGTCACGAATTGAAGAAGGCGTTGCTTGGGAAACTATCATTAAAGTAGCTAATGAGATTGACGCTGATGTGATTGTAATGGGTACTCGTACTCATTCAGCTGTAGGGCAGTTTTTCTCTGGCTCTACCGCTAATAAAGTGATGCTTAACACGAAAAGACCACTGTTAATTATTCCACTTAAATAAAAGACTGTAATATAGCTGTTGCTGAATAGATTTAGTAACAGCTTATTTCTCTTCCCCATCGTTCACGATAAAAATAATCAAAGCACTTAAACGCTATCATAGCTTCTTTCGTTTTGTCTGCCTCTATTGCACCTTCCCCTATTTCCCCTATATTTATACAAGTATATTCTAAAGAAGAATTAGCCATCATGGTCATACATCATTAACTTAATACTTTGAAAAAGTCAGCTTGTTAATGTAATTATATTGTAGATTAAACCTAATTTTTATTCTTTTACACCCTTTAAAATCAATACTCAACTACTGATTTTTTGCGAGTAACTGTAGAAATTTATCACTGGGTACAGGCTTAGAGAAGTAATAGCCTTGGCCATAATCACAGCCTGAATCCAATAAGAGCCTTCTTTGCTCTTCAGTTTCAATGCCCTCAGCAATCACTTTTAATCCTAACTTCTGCGCCATAGTGATTATGGCTTCAGATAAAATCATGTCCTCTGATCCTGTCGCTAAGTTTTTTGTAAACGATTGATCTATTTTTAAATAATCTAGTTCAAACTTTTTCAAATATGAAAGTGATGAATAGCCTGTACCAAAATCATCCATAGACAACTTTATATCTGCTGCTCTAAATTCAGATAACCGCTCCATAGTACTTTTATTGTTATCCATTAATAGACCTTCGGTGATTTCTATTACAATATTTTTGCCTGATAGTTCATTTTCCGTAAGGTAAGATAGAAAATCAAAATGATGTATTGATTCTCTAAACTCTATAGGTGATTTATTAACACTTACTTGAATATCTACACCCAACTGCTCTTTAGATTTTTTAATATGCTTAACAGTCTCTTTAAAGACCCAATCACCAATTTCTACAATGAGACCAGACTCTTCTGCAAGTGGAATAAAGTCAGCTGGACTCACTATTCCTCTAACAGGATGATTCCAACGTAAAAGAGCTTCTGCTTTTCGAATAGTTCCTGTTTTCAGCTCAACAATCGGTTGGTAATAAACGACAAGTTGATTTAACTGAATAGCTTTACGCAAGTCATTCATTAACTCTAAATGATTTAACGCTTGCTCTTGCATTGAGGCGGTAAAGTAACAGAAGCGATTACGGCCAAGATTTTTTGCAAGATACATAGCTTGATCGGCATTTTTAAGTAATTCTAGGGCGGCACTTGCATCACTTGGGAATAACGTAATGCCGATACTAGCAGATATATATGATGGCATTTCAGAAATGAAAAAGGGTTTAGTTAGGTTAAGTAAAATTTTCTGACAAATGGTTTCAACATTATAAATATCAGATAAGTCAGATAAAATAATGGCAAATTCATCTCCCCCTATTCTTGCAACAATATCAACTTCTCTAACACTTGAAGTTATTCGTTTACCAGCATCAACAAGTAATGCATCACCATAATCATGACCTTTACTATCATTAATGACTTTGAAGTTATCTAAATCGAGAAAAATTAACGCAAATGCTTGTTGTTTACGATGAGAGACCTTAATTTCTTGTTCTAACCGATCAATAAACATTCTGCGATTAGGTAAGTTAGTCAAGCTGTCATAGTTTGCCTGTCTTAGTATTAACTCATCTGATTTTTTCTTTTCTGTAATATCTGAAAATAATGCAATACGCCTGAATACTTCACCGTAATCATCATAAACCGTATTAATTGATAACCATTCTGGATAATCAGTACCATTTTTCCTAGTATTCCAGATTTCTCCTTGCCATTTTCCCGTAAGGCTTATTTCTTCCCACATTGATTGATAAAATTGTTTACTCTGTTTTCCTGAACTGAAAACTTTAGGATCTTTACCCATTAACTCTTGTTTTTCATATCCTGAAATTTCAGATAAAGCAGGATTAATCGCAATAATTTTATTATGAAGGTCGGTAATCATCATGGCTTCAGACGTATTCTTATAAACCATATCAGCCAATTTTAAGCCTTCTTCTTGTTGGCGCTGGTTTGTAATATCCTTACTAATACTAATTAAGCCAATCACCTCACCTTGTGCATTTTTCAATTTTGCTTTAGTTATTTCAAGTAAGTACGACTTTTCATTTACACGCGGAATAGTTTCATAAGAAATATGTGGAGTATCTTGTTCAAATGCAGCTTGATCAGACGCTAAACAGTTTTGCGCAATTTCATTCCCCAATAATTCACCTAAACTTGCTGAGGGTGTATTCAACATATCTTCTTCTTTTATGCCGACCAAATCACAGAAGGTTTTATTCACAAAGTGGTAACGACCGTCTACACCTGTAAGCCAAATACCAATAGGTGAATTATCAATAATAGCGCGAAGTTTTGTACTTATTTCTTCTTTATCAATCATTAGACTTTGCAGAGACACAGCCATTTCATTAAAGCCAACAGCTACATTATTCAACTCATCTTGTGTATCAAGAGATACACGAGCATCAAAATTTCCTTGGTAGAATTGAGTTGCAACACGAGTTAACGCCTTGATACTTCGAATAGTTGACAAATATAGCCCGACTAAAAAGTACAGCACAGTAAGAAACAAAAATGACGAAATAACAATGCTTATAAATAATTGATTATTTGCTTTTGCAACTCTGCTCTGCAGTAAACGACTCAATGTAAAGGAAAATGAATGATCTAAAAACTGAAAACCTTTATCTAAAACAGCGGTAGATAAATTATAGAATTCGAGTGAGCCCAACGAACTTGTTTCAGCGCTAATCCCTTTTAGGGTTACTGCAATGTGTTGGTCAATAGTTTGAATTAAATTCTGAGCAGAAATATTTCCTTCATCCAACCCCGACTTTTGTTTAATCATACGAATATTTTCTTTAAATATTCCTAAAGGGATAATGGCGTTAGATAGTAGAGTCGTTATTTTTTCTGTATTTTTCGTACTTTCATTTATTAAGTGTGAAACGCCTAGTCCACGTGCTTGTCCCAGTAATTCTAAAGTGATAGGTAGTGGAACCAAAAGGCTATCAATTAAGTAATGAGAGTCAAGATCATCTATTACGAGTAAGTTGAAATAATCCGCTAATTTAAGCTGTAAAGAGTTTAAGTTATGAATTAAATTGGTGTGTAAATTAAAGCTTTCATCGAGTTCCAACGTGATACTTTTAGTCTTTAAATGCTCCCATTGACTAATAATAGTTGACCAGTTTGCAATTTCTTTTAATTCTGCTGGTAATGATTCACTAACTTCAACAAGGCGTTCATCAACCTTTTTATTAACTAATAGCTGTTTATTCACACTCCCTTCAACACCTGCAATTACTGCTGCTGAAATACCTCGGTGCTGTTGTAGTGATTGAATTAACCTTGATGATTTTTGAGCCTGATTTAAACCTAATAGCTGTTGATTAGCAGTGCTGATAGATTCAGACAACGATATTATTAAGGAAACTGAAACCATCAATAAAGCAATAAGTGAAAGTCCTCCAAGCACAATAAATTTATATGAAAAACTTAAGTTATTCATTAAAGATATCGCAGGATTAAATAATTTTTTCACAAAAAATTCCTAGAGCACAAAAGTAATTAAAACAGGTAAAAACAGTAATAGTGTGAGCTTATTATAATATCTAAGCACTGAATGCATGCCCAAGTGAACTGAGAGAGTTTGCTCGCGAATTGATTTCTTCCGTTTCACTTTCAACAGCATTCGCTTGATAAAGATTATTTTGAGAGGCTTCGCTAATATTTATTATATTTCGACTAATCTCTTGTGAAACCATGCTTTGCTCTTCAGAAGCAGCCGATATTTGTATAGTTAAATCAGAAATATCTGAAATGGCATTATAAACTTTATCGACAACTTCATATGCCTGACTTGCTTTGACAGCACATTCGTCAGCAGAATTTTTTCCCTTGTTCAAATTGGCTGACCAAGAAAGTAATGTCGTTTGAATTTCGCTAACAGATGATTGAATTTGTTTAGTGGCACCGTGAGTTCTGCTAGATAATGCTCGTACCTCATCTGCAACAACTGAAAAACCTCTGCCGTGTTCTCCTGCTCTTGCAGCTTCAATCGCCGCATTTAAAGCAAGTAGATTTGTTTGATCGGCAATACCTTGTATTTCTGCCATGATACTGCCTATTTTTTCCGCTTCATTAGATAACTCAGATGCGGCTGATGCTGACTGCTCAACTTCATGTGCTAGAGCATTAACTTGCTCCATTGTATGTTTCATCGCAAATGTTGCTACTTTACAATCTTGATGAGCTTGACTAATTTTTTCTGAGGTAAATGTCGTGTTATTGGCAACCTCATCAATAGTTGCGACCATTTCTTCTACTGCGGTTGAAACTTGATGTAACTCTGCAGTTTCTTGTTCTGCACCTTTTTTAGCTATTCGAGCAGCATTTTCTAAGTTCCCTGCACCACTTGTTAATGAGTGAGTACTATCTAGAATACGCCCTAAAATGGTATTAATTTTCCCTTCAGCCATTTTTAAATGAAAATCTACAATTCCCTGAGGACGATTACCTGAATAGATAAGCCGAGAAATACTGTCATATTCTGAGGTTAATTCTTTAAAATATTTCGGAACATTAATCAGTTCATTTCTATAAATAACAAAAGGAATAATGGGTAGCAAAAACATGGTATATAAAAAGATCGTAGCTGAGAAAAGTGTTAAAGCATTTAACCCTAAATATGCTATGTGTTTTGCCGCTTTACTTTGATACCACTTATTAATGGGTTTGCCAGCATTAATAGCCTTGTATACTGAAATTGCCTTATTTTTGGTTTTATCATCAAGCTTAGTTCTTACTGACTGGTAACCTACCAGCTCTCCTGACTCAAAAATAGGAGAAACAAAAGCGTCAACCCAATAGTATCGACCATCTTTACAACGGTTTTTAACAACTCCCCGCCAAGGTAAACCCAACTTCAATTTTTTCCACAAATCATTAAAGGCACTTGATGGCATGTCAGGGTGTCTAGCAATATTGTGATTTTTACCAACGAGTTCTTCAAGGGCGAATCCTGCAATACGACAAAAAGCAGCATTAGCATAAGTGATCACACCTGTTTTATCTGTCGTTGAAACAAGTTCTTCGTCCTGCTGAAGATTTACTTCCTCATTAATCAAAGTTTGATTATTCCTGTTCATATCACTTCCCTTTAATAATAAGTCGCCATTGTTTTTTATAAATTTAACCAAGTGCTAACGATATGAAAAAACAACTAAAAGTGATTGTTTTGATAACCACCACAGATAACGATAAAAACGACAAAAACGACAATCCTGATGAAATATAGCGAAATTTATATTTTAATTCAAGACAAAGTGAGGTAAATTTGTTTAAGATCAATATATTAAGTTTATTTGATACTTACAAACCATAAAGGCGCGATTTGAACACCACTAATAACTCACTTCTAACTCCCTCTGAAGCAGCAGAATTACTACATGTAGCACCAACCACAATTCGTCATTGGGCTCAAAATGGACGTTTGCCTTTTATAACGACACCAGGAGGACATAGACGTTTTACTCGTGAAAATATTTTATCGTTAATGTCTCCCTCAGAAGGGAATGCAGATACTCATTTTTCTATTTTAATAATTGAAGATGATAAAGACTTTTCAGACATGTTAGTTCAATTGTTAGAAAGCTTTTTCTCGCCTATTGAAATAGCTGTTGCACATGATGGTTTTGAAGCAGGAGATTTACTTCATTCGTTTAAACCAGATTTGGTTATTTTAGATCTAATGATGCCTGGTATTAATGGTTTCTCTATTTGTCACCGTATCAAAAGCACACCTTCAACTAAAGAGATTCAAGTCATTGCCATGACAGGTGCTCTCACCGAAGAGAATGTCGAAAGAATCACTCATTTGGGGGCAGAATTATGTTTAGGGAAGCCACTAAACTTTAATTTGTTAAAAGAAACAATCACCCAATTTATAGATAAAAAATCACCAACGATATAAAGTTTTTAGCTCTTTTTTATCCGCTGTTGAGTAAAACTTATTTTTTATTAACTCTGTCTCTTATACACATCTCCGAGCCCACGAGACGTAGAGG
>OJGT01000197.1_pt1 | contig 10289 bp, 8 predicted proteins | sample 1595031 | NCBI WGS metagenome assembly OJGT01 (sample SAMN05416857, study PRJEB24817) | seawater metagenome | isolation source: Sea water | place: Canada:Atlantic | collected 2013-11 | reverse complement strand
GCTCGGAGATGTGTATAAGAGACAGGATTTAATTGTTATTATGGTGTCTTCAGATGAAAATCCAGACATTATGCAAAAAGCGATTAATTTTGGTGCTGCTGCTTTTATTCCTAAGTCGGTTGATTTATCAACTATTGCGAACGCGATTAATGCCGTATTGGCAGGCGACACTTGGCTACCAGAAAATATGCCAGATAATAACGATGCTAAATTAGCGCAAGAGCATAAAAAATTGGCACAGCAATTAGCGCAATTAACGCCGCAGCAATATACGGTTTTGTCTTTAGTGGCTGATGGGCAATTAAATAAGCAAATTGCAGGTATTTTAGATATTAAAGAAAATACAGTAAAAAAACATGTGTCAGCAATTTTACTGCAGCTCGGTGTTTATAATCGCACGCAAGCGGGTTTGGTGTATCAACAATTAATGTTAACTCCCCAAGAAAATGTTTCTTTAAATTAATCCCTTAATAGCTGCTTCATCAACTTCTTCAATGCTAAGGCCTTTATTGGTTTACGCATAAAATAGAACTGAGCGCTATTGGTGTGTTCTCGCACCTCTTCTGATGGATCAGCAGAACAAATAATACAGGGAATATTCCATACTTGCTTAGATAAGGTTTGTTGTGTCAAATCCACACCATTTTCATTATTGTCTAGATGGTAATCTGAAATAATTATTCTTGGGATAAAGTCATGTACGTTAAGCAAGGAAGTAAGGCTTGCTTCATCTTTTGCTGCAAGTACTTTACAGCCCCATTCTTCTAACTGAGTCTGTATTGCTTTAAGCATGATTGCGTCATTGTCGATTAATAAAATGGGTAGTTCGATAAAGTCACTGGCGACGCTATTTAATGGCTGAGGTTCTAAAACTTTTTTAGGAGCGATTTTTACAGTACTACGAGGTAGAGTGACACTAAAGCAAGTACCTTTTCCTAGTGTAGATTTAACTGTTATATCAACATGAAGTAATTTGGCAATACGCTCACAAATAGCTAATCCTAAACCTAAGCCTGACTTATCTTGTGTTTGCGCTAGGCGTTCAAATTCTTTAAAAATAGTTGTTTGATCTGCTGTAGTTATGCCCGGACCGTTATCCCAAACTTCTATAATTATTTTGTTTTGTTTATGTTTAACCCCCAAAAGAACTTTACCTTGTTTATTTTGTTGCGGGCAGTAATTTAACGCATTTGATAAAAAATTTTGCACGATACGACGAAGTAGCCTTTGGTCAGTTTCTACAATACAAGTTGTTTTTACATAATTGAATTGTAAGCCTGCTTGTTGCGACAACAACCTAAACTCTTGGCCCAATGGGGCGAGTAGGTCATCAATTGAGAAACTGCGGATATCAATTTTTTCTGAACTATTATCAAGTCTTGATATTTCTACTAAATCAGCTAATAAGCTTTCTGCAGCGCTTAAAGAATGCTGAATGTTATTGGCTAGTTCGCTTAAATCACTTCCCTGTACTTTTTTATTCAACATATTGGTGAATAATGACAAAGCATTGAATGGCTGCATTAAATCGTGACTTGCAGCAGCTAAGAACTTAGTTTTACTGGTATTTGCAGCTTCAGCTTCTGCTTTTGCCTTTGATAACTCTATAGTACGCTCAGTGACTCTTCGCTCTAGATGCTCGTTAGCTTGTTGTAATGCTTTTGCTGCTTCGATATGGGTAGTGATATCTGAAAAGGTGCTTACAAAGCCACCACCGGGCATTGCTTGACCACGAATCTCTAGCACAATTCCGCATGGCATTTCTCGTTGAAAGTAATGGCTATTACCTTGGCGCATATGCGCGATTCGACGATGGATATAATCATCTTCTTTCTCGTGATCGCTTATCTCATTTTGATTGGTGATGATAATACCGCGTTCAGCATTGAAACGAATGAGTTCAGCAACGGGTTTACCAACACTCACTACGTTGGACGGGTAGCAAAGTAGATCAATGTAACGTTTATTCCACGCTACAATACGCATGTCAGCATCAACCACACTAATGCCTTGCTCAATATTCTCAACACTTGCTTGTAATAGCTCACGATTAAAGTGAAAAAGCTTATTTGCTTCATCAACAATATTAACTACGTCTTGCAACGGCATTGTTTGCTGCGTGGTTACCGCCTTCATTACCATGCTTGTTGAAGCTGAGCCGAGCACACTCGATAACTGTAGGCGTGTATGCTCAATTAAGGCTTCAGAAGCTTTGGTGCTTGTTAACTGTTTAGCATGATCCTGAAGAAAAAGTTCAGCAGCATCGTTATTAATGAACCGTTGTAGTAAATGATATAGATCTTTACTTGATAAATTTTGCTCATGCCCACCTTGTTGTTTGTAAATAAACAACTCTGCTTGCAACTTTTCTGACACACTGCGATGAGTTAATAAGGAGATAACAACGAAACATAGGCTGTTGGCTAATAAACTAAAAAATAACCCGTGACTAATATGATCAAGCGAATTAATGCCAAAGAGTTCATAAGGTTTGAGCCAGCTGAGATTAAAAATCCCTTTGTTTAACCAAAGAGAATCAGGAAATAAACTAGGTAGCAATAAAGTATAAAGCCAGATAATACTGCCGACAATTAAGCCGATTAGTGCTGCTTTTTTTGTTGCCTTGCGCCAATACAAAGCACCAATGACTAAAGGCGCTAATTGCGACAGCAGAACAAAAGAGAGTAAACCTATTGTGGCTAGATGATTTTGTTGATTGATTATGCGCTCAAAAGTAAAGGCTAAAAGCAATAATAGTGCAATGGCTATGCGGCGCATATTGAGTAATAAATGAGACAGCTGAGTTTTTTGTTTACCAACAAAGTTATTGTAATGTAGTAACAAAGGCGTAACTATTTCGGTAGTTACCATGGTACTTAGTACAATGGTTGCAACAATAACCATACTTGTTGCAGCAGCTAAACCGCCAATGTAAGCGAGCCCCCCTAACCAAGCTTGTTGGAAAAATAATGGTATGGTAATGACATAAGTATCGGCATTAACATTTCCACCGGGAAATAAATTTTGTCCTGCAAGAGCGATAGGTAATACAAAAATATTTATCGCGATCATGTAAAAAGGGTATAAATAGCGCGCACTCTTGAGCTCATTTTCTTGATGATTTTCTATCATTATCATGTGGTATTGCTGAGGCAAAATGAAAATAGTTATCATACCGAGAATGGCTTGAGAAATGGCAAAGTAACTGTTACTTACTGGTTGAATATTTGCCGCTTGTTGAGATTGAGCAAATAAGTCAGTAACCCCATCAAAAACAAAAAATGTAGCAAAAATTCCCACCGCAGTGAGTGCAAATAATTTGATTATTGAACTAAAAGCTATTGCCAGTACTAAGCCTTGGCTTTGCTTGTTAATAGCCGCTTGTCTTGCACCAAATAATATACTGAAAATAATAAGTACTAGCGTGACGATAAAGGTAGTACTTATACCTGATTGATAAGAGCCAGTAAGTAAATCAAAGCTTTTACTGATTGCCCGTAATTGAAGGGCTATATAGGGAATAGTACCTAATAAGGCGACTAAGGTAACGGTTGTAGCAATTGCTGGAGAACGGTCATATCGACAGGCAATAAAGTCGGCAATAGAGGTTAAATTTTGCTGCTTAGTAATACGCAGAATTCTGAGTAGCATTGGCCAAGCTAATACAAAACATAAAATTGAACCAATATAGATAGGTGCTAGCCAAGCCCCTGTGGTTGCTGCTTGCCCAACGGTGCCGTAAAAAGCCCAAGAGGTACAACTAACGCCTAACGATAAACTATAAATCCATGGCCGAGAAAACCATTGCTTATTGGTTTGCTTTTGTCCCCAATAGGCTACAACAAAAAGCAGTAATAAATAGCCAATGGAGAGTAAAGAAATCAACCAAGTATCTAGAGACAGCCAAACTAACAAATATTATTCCTTGGAGAAAAGTAGCTCAAAATTGTATGCAGATACAATAGCATGCGTTGAGAAAAAACACAGCGAACGAAGGTAGTACATAATTGTGTTATTTATTTAGTTAAGCTAATTAAAAGTCACTGTGTAGAGATGAAATATTTTTAATGAATTTACCTAATATAAACAATAAATACATAGTCGCAATGCTTGTCTTCGTAAGTTACACCTTATTTGCCATGGCTTGGGTGGGCGGAACAGCGAGTATGGGTCAAATAATGGCAAGCATGGAAATAGACAGTTTAGCTTCTGCAAGCTTCATTAGTGGCGCAGTTACTTTAGCCAAAATTGTGGGAACATTCATTGCTGCATGGTTAGCGGTAAAAGTTGGCGTAAAAAAAGCCTTTTTTATTTCAGGTATCTTGATTTCTATTGGCATATTAACGCCATTAGCGCCTAATTATGAACTATTGCTAGCGAGCCGTTTTTTGATGGGGCTTGGTGGCGCCTTTATGATTGTATATTTCAATCCTATTGTTATGGCGTGGTTTGAACCAGAAGAACGCCCTACAGTTAATGGCATTAATGCAGTAGCCTTTAATGTTGGAACGGGTATTATTTTATGGCAAATGAGCAACTTTAATTTATTAACAGGCAGCTGGAAGAGTACCTTATTACTTTTTTCTTTAGTCAGTGTTTTATTAAGTTTTGCTTGGTTGTTAGTGAAAGATAAAGAGAATAATACAACTGTTAAGCAAGCAGATAAAAAGCAAGTTAGCTATTCTTATGTTGAAGGTTTGAAAGATAAATTTAATTGGATTTATGCATTAACTTATTCAGGAATTCTAGCCTTTTATATTTGTTTATTTACCTTTTATCCTAAAGCCGGTATTAGCCAGAGTGCATTGGTGATAGCGTCAGGCATTATTGGTACGCTAGCGGGCATTGTTTATAGTAAAAAGTTTGTCACCCGTGTTCCTGTCATACGATGGTCTGGATTAGTAATAATAATTACCGTATTAGGTTTATCTTTTGGCAATTCTGAATGGCTACAAACACTTTGTGCTATGGTGCTCGGTTTTTTCATCTTCTTTCCTATCACTGCCTTGGTCACTATCCCGCATGAATTACCTAAAATGACAGGAGAACGAATTACCGTTGTGTTTAGCTTGTTTTATTCAATTAGCTACTTAATTGCCACAATAGTCTTGTGGAGTTTTGGGCGCTTGGTTGATATCAATGATGGGGACTTTACTAGCGCTTTTACCTTAATTACGGTGGTTAGCAGTACATTTTTTATTGGTAGCTTCTTTTTGCCAGAAACGGCAAACTATAAAAACATAGAAACAAAGGCAGAGCCTGAACAAGAGGAGTCATCATGCGAGGCATAATATCAGATAAACTAGTAGGGTTAATTGAGCAGGCTAATATTGCTGCCAAAGAAGCAAAGGAAAACGGTGTTCAACTTACTCCTAGTTTGGTCCGTGGAAACATTGAAAAACTGAGCGTTTTTATTGGAGAAGGGCCTGAGTTAGCTTTGGTGAAAGAAAGTGCTTTTACTACGCCTACACATAGCATTCCTGTTAGAGTTTATAGCCCTGATCCTGAAAAAAAACTACCCGTTGTTTTACATTACCACGGTGGTGGGCATTTATGTGGCAATATTGAACTATACGATACAATTAGTCGAAAAATAGCAAAAGCAGGAAACTGTGTTGTTATTGCGGTTGAATATCGATTAGCACCTGAATTTCCATATCCAGCAGGTATTGATGATAGCCAATATGCATTAGAACATTATCAAGATGTTTTAGCTGATGTTAATTTTAATGAGCAGTTAATTATTGCTGGCGATAGTGCTGGCGCTGCCATTTGTACTACGTTGGCTAGCAAAAACATTGTAAATTCAAAGGTTAACATTGATAAGCAAATACTTGTTTATCCGAGTGTAGATTACACCATGAGCAGTAAGTCTATAGATGAAAATGGTGTAGGTTTCTTGTTAGAAAAAGAAAAAATAGTATGGTATTTTGGTCAATACTTCCAACATAATGAACCCAGTAAGTTGGTATCTCCTTTGTTTATGCCAATGGCAGACACAATGCCCAAAACGCTTATTTTTACTGCGGGTTGTGATCCCCTTAGAGATGAGAGTTTTGCTTATGCTCAGGCTTTAGAAAAAGCAGGAGTGCAAGTTGAACAATGTACTTTTGATGGAATGATTCATGCCTATATGTTACTTGATAGTTTTGTTAAAAGTGAGTGTGATGAAACGTATCGAATGATGGGTGAATTCATTCAGAAGTAATTCTGATATAAGCTTAAAGTATATTATAAGTAGCGGAACTTATAGTTAGTGAGTAGCTGCTTACTCACTAACTATTTAAAAATATAAATTCTTCTATATTGTGAACAACTTTTCAATTTAGCGTTTATAAAACTTCTTTTGCCGCTCTAAACGCTTCTTGTGCTGCAGGTGCTCCACAGTAAACGGCACTGTGTAATAAAACTTCACGAATTTCTTCTTTGGTTGCACCATTATTTAATGCGCCACGAATGTGACCTTTTAACTCTTGCGGGGCTTTTAATGCCGCTAGCATAGCAATTGTTACTAAGCTGCGTGTTTTGCGATCTATACCTTCTCGTTGCCATGTAGATCCCCAACCGTGGGCATTAATATAATCCTGCATTGGTTGGGTAAAGTCATCGGCATTATTTAAAGCGCGATCAACAAATTCATCGCCCATTACCTGTCGGCGGATTTCTTCACCAGATGTTTTAGTCATATCATACTTCCTCATAAAATAGCTTTATACCCGTTCCACTTGAAAATACATGATTCAGCTGGAATTAGAAACGTCTTTAGGCAAGGCATTGATTGAAGAGAATGGTTATTCCCTTCTCAAAATCAATAACGAAGTATAAAGCGTTTCTAAACCAGCCCCTCGGGGAAGGCTGAGCAAATCATATTCTGCGTTACATTTGTTTTTAAGGGAATAACCCTTAATAAAAAAATGTGCCTTGATTATGAATCGCTCAGACTTCCTGAAACGAGCATCTTCAAGTGGAGCGGGTATGCATCAGTGTAACGTGAGCTATTCACTTATCATCAATTTTATTTTAAATAGTGATTATAGTAATCGAAAATATCATGGGTGATTGAGTCGCGTTTACTATTCAGTTCCGTTTCTGGCTAGTGCTCGATATAAAAGTGGTTATAATCTGGTTATCAACACAAAATAGAACCACTTATGTTAAATAATGACGTTTGCCAAAAAGCTCGTTTATCGCGGGATCCTCGTTTTGATGGTAAATTCTTTACGGCGGTAAAAACAACTGGGATTTACTGTCGCAGTATTTGTCCTGCGCCGCCTCCGAAAGAGAAAAATGTACTTTATTTTTTGACAGCGATTGAGTGTGCTAATGCAGGGTTTCGGCCTTGTTTACGTTGTCGTCCTGATAGCGCACCTAACTCTTCTGCTTGGAAGGGAGTTAATACTACATTAGAGCGAGCAATTCGCTTAATTAATGAAGGTGCTTTACAAGATGATTCTGTTTCGTCATTGGCACAACGTCTAGGAATAAGTGACCGCTATTTACGACAACTATTTAAAAAGCATATTGGTATGTCACCAAAGGCTTATGCACTATATCAACAGTGTTTGTTTGCAAAACAATTATTACATCAAACTCATTTGCCAATTACACAAGTTGCCTTGGCAAGTGGATTTAAGAGCGTCAGGCGGTTTAACGATAGCTTTCAGTCGCAATTAAAATTAACACCAACTCAGGTACGTAAATCGACTGATAATCACATAAAAAATTTGCAGTTAACATTGCATTATAGGCCACCATTTAATTGGTCAACTATGCAAAACATACTTCAAACCAGAGCAATATCAGGTCTTGAATGGTGTGACGAGCAAAGTTATGGTCGCACATTTGAATGGTTAGATTGCGTTGGAAGTTTTACCGCAAAACATATAGAACACAACAATACTTTTGAAGTAAGTATCGTTGTGGATAATTTAAGACATTTGAAAGCTATAATTTATAATATTCGTCGTATTTTAGATTTAGATGTGGATATACAATTAGTAGAGCAAGACATTCGACCTTGTTTTACTGATGACTTTACCATTAATTCAGGTATTAGATTACCGGGTATTTGGAATTTATTTGAAGCAGGAATACGTGCTATTTTAGGGCAGCAAATATCCGTTGTTGCAGCACGAAACCTTGTTGAAACATTGGTACATTCATTAGGTGAAAAAGTTGGAGATAAATTATTGTTTCCTACACCACAAGCAATAGCCTCAAGTGAGTTGAGTTTTTTTAAAATGCCAGCATCACGAAAACAAACATTACGTAATTTAGCACAACACTATATTGATTGTGATAGTCCTAATGTACCGGAACAATGGTTGGCATTGAAGGGGATAGGACCATGGACTGTTGAGTATGCCAAACTTCGTGGTTTAAGTGATCCAGACGTTTTCTTAGGGGGAGATTTGGGAGTAAAAAAAGCAATGGTCAATTTAAAGCCTAACTTTACACAAGAGCAAGCTGCCCCATGGCGCAGTTATCTAACCTTTCAATTATGGAGTCAGTTGTAATGTATACAGATTATATGGAATCTCCATTAGGGCTAGTAGAATTTAAAGCATCAGATAAAGGGATTACGCAGCTTATTTTTTGTGGTGGTCAAAAAGGTGAAGTAAAAACAAATGAAATTACGGATTGCTGCAAACAGCAATTAGCAGAATATTTTGCCGGTCAACGAAGCCAATTTGATGTCAAGCTTGATCCTCAAGGAACTGAATTTCAAAAAGAAGTTTGGCAGTGTTTATCTGACATTAAGTTTGGGCAAACTAAAACCTATCAAGATATTGCTAAAAGAGTTAATCGACCTAAAGGATCACAAGCTGTGGGTGGTGCTAATGGCAGAAACCCTATTAGTATCATTGTGCCTTGTCATCGTGTTATTGGTAAAAATGGCTCTTTAACAGGCTATGCAGGAGGGCTTGAGCGTAAATTATGGTTATTAGCTCATGAAGGTGTTGCGATTAAGCCAAGTAAAACTAATGAGGCACTTGATATAGAAAATGTTATTCATGCGAGACAGTCAAAAACACAGTTTTTAAGTTGAAGTACAATAAATACAGAAGAAAGGGGTATTGTTGATTTGAAGTTACAGAGCAACAATATCCCATATTCATTTTATCTTGTTATTTATTATTTATAACGAGCTTGTAAATAATCAAATACCGCACGAATACCGAAGGCTTCTCCTCCCAAAGGACGGCCGGGTAAGGTACGAATATTAAAAGCCATTACATCAAAGTGCACCCAGTTAGTCTCTTTACTCACAAATTTTTGTAAATAAAGCGCTGCTGTAATTGCACCACCAAAAGGTGTTGTAGAACAGTTAGCCATGTCTGCAATCGTGCTTTTAAATAAATCATTATAAGGTTGATAAAGAGGCATGCGCCATACAGGATCACTAATTTTACTGCCGGCGTTAGTTATACCTGCTGCAACTTCGTCACATGTTGAGAAAAATCCAGGTAATTCAGTGCCTAAAGCAACACGCATAGCACCAGTAAGTGTTGCAAAGTCGATAATCAACTCAGGTGACTCTGTATCTGCTTCAGTTAAGGCATCACACAAAACTAAGCGGCCTTCTGCATCTGTATTGTCTATTTCTACGGTTTGGCCACTGCGGGTTGTTAACACATCACCTGGGCGCATGGCATTGTTTGATACCGCGTTTTCAACTGCAGGAATCAACACACGTAAATTAATAGGTAAATCATGTGACATTATTAAGTGAGCCAACCCAAGTACGTGTGCTGAGCCGCCCATGTCTTTTTTCATATTACGCATGCCAGCAGAAGGTTTTAAATCTAATCCGCCACTGTCAAAACAGACGCCTTTCCCCACTAACGTGATTTTTGGATGGTTTTTATTTCCCCAAGATAAGTCAATCAATCGAGGTTCATTAACGCTCGCTCGGCCAACGGCATGAATTGTTGGGTAGTTTTCAGTTAATAAATCATCACCAATAATTTGTGTTAACTTGCCACCAAAATTGTTGGCAAGTTGTTGTGCGCTTTTACCTAAATTTACTGGCATCATATCAGCGGCTGGTGTATTGACTAGATCACGTACTAAAGCGGTTGCTTCGGCATATTTTATTGCGCTATCAACTAGTGCTTGATCATTAACGGCTAAGGTAGGCAGAGGTTTTTTATTTTGTTTTTTTGTCACATAACGAGCATAGTCATAAGCACCAATTAGCCATGCAAAACAAATGGCTTGTTGGTGTGCAGGCTCTGCATGCAGTAAAAACTGTCTCTTATACACATCTGACGCTGCCGACGAAGAGG
>OJGT01000196.1_pt1 | contig 10293 bp, 10 predicted proteins | sample 1595031 | NCBI WGS metagenome assembly OJGT01 (sample SAMN05416857, study PRJEB24817) | seawater metagenome | isolation source: Sea water | place: Canada:Atlantic | collected 2013-11 | reverse complement strand
GATCTACACTATCCTCTTCGTCGGCAGCGTCAGATGTGTATAAGAGACAGGTGCTGTACTGGTTAATAATAAAAATCCGATTAACATTATTTTCTTTTTCATAAAGTACCTTAAATTAAACCCGATAAATCCGCTAAACCCACGTAAAATAAATGCCTATCACTAATAAAGTGCTAATAATACTCAGTGATACTGTTCGGTTCATTCGACGTTGAGCAAGTGCTAAAACAAAACCTGTAATACTGAATAAAATCATTAGCCCTGCACTTAAGTCGATAATAAGTCGCCAAAGGTCGCCACTATTCCGTCCTTTGTGTAAGTCATTAAATAGTGCCCAATAGCCATAATCAGTCGCTTCTTTAAAAGCATCTCCCGAGGCTAAATCTATGGTTAAACTTAAATAGCGCCCAGGCCCTTTATCACTGATAAATAATTCATCATCCTCTCGTTCAAAGCTCAATTTACTTCCTCTGATATGCCCTTCTTCTAACAGGTAATGAATGAGCTTGCCTTGCTTCTCAACGGTTAGTAAATTATGGGAAATAGAAAAATCAGCTGAAACGACTTCTGCTTTAACCTCTGCAAACCATTGCGGGTGATTAAGTGTAATGCCCGTTATAGAAAAAAAGATCATCAAGCTAAGTAACGCCATAGAAACATAAACATGAATCAACCGAGAGGTTGCCAAAAAAGATTTATTTAATCGCATTTAACTCTCTCTTTGATTAACAAGACGCTGTAAAATTTTTACATTTTCAAAAATAGTTTGCTCTTGCGGTGCATGTAACAACGCTTGTTGTAAGTACTCTAATGCTTTGGTATAACGCCCTAAGGACATCATTAAGTCAGCATGTTCTGTAAGTGCTGCCAACATCACACTGTCGAGAGTGCTTGCTCTTAGGAGTAACATTTGTGCTTGATGGCTTTTACCTTGAACTCGCTTAATTTGTGCTAATGCCAACAGCGCATGCCCATTAACACTATTAAATGCTAATGCCTGCTCATAGGCTTTTACTGCCGCATTATTTTTGCTTTGCTGTTGATATACTTTGCCATTTAAATATGCGAGTTGGCTTTGTTGTAGCATGGTTAATTGCTGTATTTTGGATAGCTTTTTATTCATTTTTTTAAGTAGCTTACTTGTGGGTTTTACATTTCCAGAGCTAAGTAAAAACTCAGCGGCTTCAATAACTAAGTTAGGATTTTGGTGACTGCGCCAAATTTTTTCATAAAGTTGGATCGCTCGTTCAACGCTACCATGTTGCATTTGAAGTTGTGCCGTTAGCGCAATATTCTCTATATTATTAAACGCTTGATTACTGCTATTTACGCTGACTTTTTCTAATCGCAAAGCCGTTTCTAAGCTTGCGATAGCATGTAAGTACTGCTTCTTTTGTAATAACGCATTAGCACGATGCAACCATAGCGCTTGTTCATTTGGTTGCTCAGTTAACATTTGTGTTAATAAACTTAAGGCTGCTTCACTTTGTCCTGCGTGACTATAGGCATACAACAGTGCTTGATTTAGCTGTTTATCATCAGGGTTAAATAACTTGGCTTGTTGATAAGCAACAACAGCACTATGAAAGTTATTAGCTTGTAAGTAGCCGTAACCTAAATAACTAAATAGCTGATGATCGCGAACCCCCAGTTTCATTGCGTTACTTAAACTGTCCGTTGCTTTTTTATGCTGCTTTAACTGTAATTGGGCTAAACCTAAGCCATGAAAAGCTTGACCATAACTGGCATGCTTTTTTATAGCTTGATTAAAGTAATCAGTGGCGAGTTGATACTTTTGTTGCTGCAATGCAAGCTGGCCAATAAAGTACGCCATTGCTGCACTAACAGAGCTGTCATCTAATTTATGTTGCAGGCTTGCAGTCAGCTTAGCCAATAACGCACGATAATTTTTTGCTTGTAAATGGCTATTAATTAATTCTTTATATTGCTGCTCTTGCTCATTCAACTCTGGCTTTACACCAATATCATGAGCAGATATTTGAGTTAATAATAACGCTGGTTGAGTTAATGTAATATGCAACTGTGCAAAACTAGTATTGCTAATTAACAACACAATAAAGGCTAAATATTTAATCATGATTCTTTCAACACTAATGGCCAAATAAATTCTGCTCGAACAGGCTTGCCTTGACGTTCTGGGGCGCTAAATCGAGCTCTTTTAGTTAATTTTTTAATCGCAGAGGTCAATTCTGGATAAGGGTTTTTAATAATTTTCTTCAAATGCACTTGTCCATTTTGATCAATCACAACATGTAATTTCACCTTGACCTGCTTAATACCAGCACCTTTCATTTTGGGGGTGAATTCAATACCTAATGGGGTCATTAAGCGTGGCTGCTGATCAAGTTCATTGAGTGAAAAACCACTAAGATCAATAGCTGAACTTTGCGGGGTAAATTCAGGGCTAAAATCCGATACTGTTGGTTTATCAAGTTTAGGTTTAGCCAAGTTAATTTTAACCTTACTCAAGGTTAAGCGAGGCCCTTCTCCTTGAAAACGTAAATCAATACTTAGTGGCTGCTCTGGCATTGGCTGCGAAACACTCGGTGGCGGCGGTGGCGGCGGTAATACCGCAACAGTATCTAATGGACGCACCATTACTTGCTCTGGCACGAACAAGTTACTGCGACTGTTGATAATTAGAATAGTCATCAATAGCGCCACAATCACAAGCGAAAATAACATGACACGAAGACTTATCATGGCATTAACGTCGCTATATTTACGCTAGTTGCACCCGCTAATTTAGCTTGGTCCATCACCGCAACTAATGTTTTAGTGATAACATTTTGGTCAACTTGTAATATTACGGGCATAGTTTGTTGTGCCAATAATTGACTAACCGTTGGCTTTACACCTGCAACACCAATATCTTGCCCGGCATACATAACACTGCCATCTTTGGTAATGGCAATTAAAATACTTTTCTTTTCTAAATCAGAGGCGCTCATTGCTTGTGGTTTTTTCACTTCAACGCCGGTCTCTTTAACAAAAACAGTTGTAACAATAAAAAATATTAAGAGAATGAATACCACGTCGAGTAAAGGTGATAAGTCAATTGATTGTGTTTGTTGCTCTACACGTTGTTGCAGGCTAGGACGCATATATTCGCTCCTGCTCTTCAACCATACGTGTTAATTTCCACAACATTATCATTGCGGGTATCGCTACTAATAATCCAGCTTGAGTGGTCAATAACGCCTTACCAATGGCATCACTAATCGTTAAAGAAGCGTTACTACTTAACGCTGAAAAAGTGTCAAGCAAACCGATAATAGTACCAAGTAAGCCTAACAATGGCATTGCTGACACCAATACATGTAATGGTTGTAACCAGCTTTTTATCCAAGTCAGTTTTGTTTGTTTTACACAGCAAAGTAAAGATTCAATGATGAGGCTATAACAAAAAAGTGCTAATAATATAATTAGCCACAAAACAATGCCGCCTGTAATAAACTCTTCTGGTATTACAGAAACCCAAATAGAATTAAGCAACATTTGTCACCTCATGCATCACATTTGATGTTGAGTTAACAAAGTTGTTTTCAGCTTGCGATGCAGTATTTTGATGACTAAGCCTAACAGCATAGTTCTCAAGTTTTGCCATATAATGATGACACTTACGCGACATAATGGCATGGGCAACTAAAGCAGGAATAGCAACGATTAAACCAACTTCCGTTGTAACCAGTGATTCTGAAATACCACCTGAAACAGCATTGGCATCACCCGCACCAAATAACGTCATCAGTTTAAATGTTTTAATCATGCCACTTACGGTGCCAAGCAAACCTAATAAAGGAGCTACCGCAGCGGTTACCGCAATGGCACTTAAACCACGCTCAATACTACGTTTTATTTGCTGTAGTTCATTAAACAATAAATCATCTCGCTCCTGCTGTTGTTCCGGCTTTTGATATTTATTTGCAATATCCAGTAAATTTTGCTGATATCGCCCAAGGTTTTTAACTGACATTGACGTAATATTTAACTTAGGTAAACGTAATAAACTTATCGCTTTAACTACCGAAATAGAAAGTGCCAATAACGCAAAACAGAGAATGGGAAGTACCCAAATACCACCTTTATTTAAGTGCTGAGTGATACTTTCTTGGTGTTGATTCAATGTTAAGCTGCGACTATTGGTTGCATCAACTGCAAGCACACCTTGCTTACGCTCAATAACTTGTTTTAATTGTTCAAGTTGTTGTTCATCGTAAACTAATGCTAATTGCCATTGCTTATCTACTTGCTTAATTAAACCGGCAATTGTACTTTCGTTATTTATAAAAACATGAACAGGCCCCAAGGATAGCTTTTTACCTTGAATTAATTGGCCGTTCTCTAATGCCACTCTAACTGGCAAAAAATTAGTTTCTCTTGATTGTGTTTGAATATGCTCTTTTAGCTGGGCTAAAGAGTTAATTGGGTTAGTTGCATTAATACCTACTAATAAATGAACAAGATAATTTTGCTGCTGCTGCCATGATTGCAATCGATTTTCTAACTTTTCTACACTCAGGTTTTGCTCGTCTTTAATTCGCGTGATTAATTTCGCTTCAACCGATAATTTTTTTAGTTCGCGCTCTTGTTTAGCTAACTGTGCTAATAACTGACTACGTTGTTTGGTAACACTTTCATATTGATGTTGATAGTGTTGTTGTGCTTGTTTAATTTCATTTAATAGCTCTTTTTCAACCGTATTAAGTGTGGCTGCCATCAAAGTAGCTGAGCATAAAAAACTAACAAAAAAACTTAATGTTAACAGTGCTTTCATAAGCTAGCCTCTAATTGAATAGGTAAGTTTAATAATGGTCCCGGCATTTGGTTTTGTGCGCTATTTATGGCTTGACGAATAACATCGCTATCATCTAACGTTTCTAGCCAAAGCCATTGGTTGTTCTGTCGAATACCAACACCAAATCGGCTATTATCTTGGGTAATAAACCAAGCATGATCATTACCAAAAAATAATTGCTGAGTGAGTAGTGATTCATTATTGAGCGTAATAACATTTTGTTTTATTTGTATTAACTGTGCTGGCTTTGTTATTTTCTTAATAATATTGCTGATTATTTGAAACTTACCCGTTAATTCTTTTTGCTGAGTTATCTGCTTAAAGTCTGATGAAATTTGAGTAGCTAAATACGGTGGTAACCCACTATTGATTTGTTGCAACAGGTCAACTAAGGCCGGCACTGAAGCACGGTAACGAGCAATACTTTGCTCAATAACCGTTTGCTGAGTTAAAATTTTTACTCTTTGTTGCTCAACAATGTCTTGTTGATTATTGGCATTTTCTATTTTCGATTTTAATGTACTATTTTGGTGCTTTAGTAGCGTAATACGTAATTGTAATTGCTGCTGTTCTTGCTGCCAATTTTGACTTAGCTTAATACGAGAGTTTTCAAGTGCTAACCACTGCTCAGTCAATTCATCTACTTTCATACCTGATGCTTTACTAGACAAACTGAACACGACAGTAAATATTAAAAAGAGTATTTTTATTGGCAATATTATATTTTTCATTTTTTCTACCAGGCAAAGCAGACGACGTGAACACGCCGCCTCTTTTTACAATGGATTAAACGGCTAGTTAAAATTGGTAGCTTACAGTCGCTTTAATATTTCGACCGACTTCGTTATCGTTGTAGCCAGCATTTCCCCAATACATACCGAAGCTATTATGATTTTGATAAGCTTTATCAAAAGCATTTTCTACCGCCAGTTTGACTGATAACCCTTCAACATTTTTGACTTGGTAATCAACCCAAAAATTGGTTACGCCGTAGCCTGCTTTTTTAACTTTTTCTGTTACAAGGTTGCCATCATCAATTGAGCGATCATCTAATTCTGCATTGCTAGCAAAGTAACTATCCCAGCCGATAAGTAAAAACTCATCTATTTGGTAATCAGCGCCTACTTTTACTACATGAGTTCCTGAGTAGTAATCATCAGAAGTATGAGTGTCGTATGCTTTTTCACCATCGTTATAACTGTAATTAATAAAGGCACTAAAATCTTTATGACTTATAGTAAAGTCAGCTTCAATACCCTTTTTAGTTAAATCAACTATGCCACGTGTAAGGCTAGTATTTTTGGTTGGATGGTAGTAATTATCAATTTCATAGCGATAAATATTGGTAGAAAAACGAGCACTATCAACATTAAATGTGCTAGCAAAGTCGTAAATCATGCCTAGCTCAAGGTGATTACCTGTTTCAGCTTTTGCATCATCTGAACCTTGCATTCCCTCTGTTATCATTAATGTTTCAGGCAGAGCTGGCCCTTTAAAAATGCGACCGTAACCCGCTTTAAGCACTAGTTCGTCATTCGCTTGCCAATTGACTTTTAATTTAGGTGATAATTGATTAAACGAGTCATCATAACTGCCGCCTAACGAGTATGAGTCGTAACGTACACCAGGGGTAATAGTCACTGCGCCAACAACAAATTCACCTTGTATATATCCACCAATTAATGATGCCGTTGGACCATTTGATACGCTGATATCTTCTAACGTTTTATCACCATTTGCTAAAGTGATATCTTTTAAGCCTGCCACATCAATAGCTTGTTCGGATTTAAAGCTTTCAATACCTGCAGTCCACGCAATATCATTAATAATGAAAGTATTGCGAATATTTAATCCGTAGGTTTCATATGAATATTCACGTGCTGGAATATACGCTGTGCCATCTTCTTGCCATGCACCACTACTATCTCTAAACCAGTTTGTACCAGTAGAAGCATTTCGTACCATAGTTTTTTTATTAAAATTTATATCTACAGCTAAATCCAATAGTGGGTTGTCACTATTATTATGATAATTCAAGGTATAAGTATCACGTTCATAACCATTAAAACCTAATGCTTCTGAAATAGAAGTAACACCAGGTTTTTCACCTGAAAGTGCACGATGGCCAGCATCTTCAAAACGCTGAGCAGAAAAGCCTAATTGTTCGACATCACTAAAATCATAAACAAATTTAACTAAGCCACTTTTTAATTCACTGTGTTTATTAACAATTGGATCGCCTGTTGGTGTTTCAATATCACCAGATTCATTCCAATTTACAATTGCTAGCGCACTCAGTTGCTCTGTTAACATGCCATAGCCGCTAAAGTTTACTTGTTTAAACTCAGTTGCCGTATCTGCTGCAACAGATATTTTTGCGCCAGCTTTTTGCTCAATGGCTAATAAGTCTTTTGGATCTTTAGTAACATATGAAATTGCACCAACATTAGCACCGTAGCCACTTAATACCGAACTTGCACCCAGTTCAATAGAAACAGCTTTCAACATTGATGGGTCAATCATTTGATTACCTGCATGATGGAACATTTGACCATCTTGACGTGCACCATCAATAGTTACATTAGCAGAATGTTCTTCAACACCACGCAAATATGTTTTTTGGCTGTAGCGCACACTGTTACTCACACTAACACCCGCAATTTTACGTAGAACGCCTTTGATATCTGTCGCTTGGGTTTCTTCAATAGAAAGTGCAGAAACTTGCGAATGCGCAGTATTTTTGGTTTTAACTTCGGTTGTAGATAGCTCTTGTATGTCTGCTGAAAAAACTTGACCACTTATTACAGAGGCAATCACTAACGATAAATGTTTTACTTTCATTTGGGAGTCGTCCTATAAATCAGTTAATTTTGAATTGCGCGCATTCTAAATGATAATGATTATCAAATGCATTAAATTTACAAACTTTACAAACTTTACAAAGTGTAAAGAAACGTAAAGAATTACTTATGTAAGAAGCTGTTGATGATTTGAGGTAGCTTTTTCATCTATTAGCTGAATATTGATAGCGGGCAGTACTTTTGCTTTATGGCTTTTCTTCGTAAAAAAAGATGCCATTTAAATAGTTATTAAACAGCCCTTTCAAAAATTATACTGAATACGCCTAATAATTTTATTTCTACAAAATTTAATATTGATATTTCAACAGATCTTAAAATTTACTTGCTTTTAAATAACTTAATGAACGATAATACGAATCGTTTTTATTTCCAAGTAAGGAGGTGCTATATGCCTGCCATATTAATTGTCGACGATGATCCTAAGTTATGTGAGTTACTAGAGTCGGTATTACACGAAGAAAGCTATCAAATATATATTGCACATAATGGTGAGCAAGCGTTAAAAGTACTAAGTGAAAAAAGCATAGATCTGCTGCTACTAGATATCATGATGCCGGTATTAGATGGATTACAAACAGCAAGAAAAGTATGCCAGCAATATTCTACTCCTATTTTAATGCTTACAGCGATGGCAGATGAAGCCTCAAAAATAGAAGGTTTTGAGGCAGGAGCTGATCAATATCTCGCTAAGCCTTTTAGCGTCCCTGAATTGCTTATGCGTATTAAATCTATTTTAAGAAGAGTCGCTTTAGAGCGAGTAAGAGAAAAAAATACTATTACGTCATGCCATATTGAACAATCAATTCAGTCGCTAGCACTCACTAATACAGAAAGTGAATTAGTCAATTATTTAAAATTACATCAAGGTCATGCCATTTCAAAACAAGAACTACAAATTAAAGTATTAGGGAAACAGTTTTGTGAATTTGATAGAAATTTAGATATGCATATCAGTAATGTACGTCGTAAATTTAAACACGCTGGTTTATCTAAAAATATTATTTTTACTGTAAGAGGTGTTGGCTATACCTTTGACATACAACGAGCCTAGTCACATGAGACCATTTAAAAACATGGCTAAACTCACGATTGCGCAACGACTTTTTGGCTATTTTAGTATTATTTTTATCATAATTTTTACGCTATCAACGTTTATTGAATCGATGATTATAGGTGCGTTACTTACACTACCAACAGATCTACAGCAAGAATTCTTATCACTGGCAAAAAAAGCTGAATCTTATATTGAAAATAACGATATAGCAGGGCTAAAAACATGGGAAGAAGCACAAGAATATACTTTGTATGCCGTCAATGAAAAGAACCAGAGTATTAGTAACCGTGATATTCACCCTTATGTTCAATCAAAAATGTCATTTAGTCGTCAATTTAATCAACCCATGAATGATTGGGTTAGTAAGCCTATGGTTGTATTGCATTTGTCTTCTGGCAATCATTTAATGCTGCAATTACCTTGGCAACTACACCCCGCCGATCGAGCACAAAGTTATTTGTGGATGGTACGTATTAGTGTAGCTAGCTTATTTCTTGCACTTGTTTCTTGGCTATTTTCTAAACACCTACAACAACCGTTAATGCGACTTCAAGAGTTATCACGTCAATTAGCTTCAGGTGATTTATCTGTAAGAACATCAAGTCAACTAAATAGTAATATCAAAGAGTTTGAAAACCTCGCTATCGATTTTGATCATATGGCTGATCAAGTCGAAAACTTAGTGTTAAGTCATAAAAAATTATTACGTAATATTTCACATGAATTACGCACGCCTTTAACTCGCCAAAGCCTTGCTATGCATTTATTAAGTAGCCGATTACAACCAGAACAGATCAGACACTTCCAAGAGATTGAAGATAATGTTAAGGAAATGAACAAACTTATTCATAAAACATTAGAATTTAGTCGCTTAGAAAGTCGTCATTATCACGTAGATCTCAAGAGAGTATTATTGATACCAATCATCAATCACGTCATTGCTGAAGTATCAAAACAAGCGAGCGAAAATCAACAAATTTTATTTTCACCTCTCGACAAAACAATTATGGCGTCAATTGATGATGAGCTGTTTTATAGTGTCGTACAAAATGCATTATGCAACGCATTAAAATATGCAGGTGAACATTGCCAAATCAATTTGTCTCTTTATTACCAAGCTCCTTATACCGTTTTAACGATTAATGACAATGGACCTGGTATTGCTAAAGCAGATATCGAACAAATTTTTGAGCCTTTTTATCAGGTTGATTATAGCCGAAGTAAAAAGATTCAAGGATATGGTTTAGGCATGGCCATCATGAAAGAAAGTGTTGAGCAAATGAAGGGAAAAATCACTGCTGAATCATCTTTGGGTGAAGGCTTATCAATTAAGTGCTATTTATTGTCTTAATTAACAAAATATTGAAGTATTAAGAGATAAGAAAACATAAAAAAGGGTAATAACATTTTTATGTTATTACCCTTTGAAACTATTTTAGTTAAGTCTATTTTCTGCTTAACCAACACCTTGTTGCTAAGGTACTCACATTATAATAAATATAAATATGTTTAGTTTTTAGAAATGATATTTAACTAATAAATTAATGTTGTTTTCATCA
>OJGT01000195.1_pt1 | contig 10370 bp, 11 predicted proteins | sample 1595031 | NCBI WGS metagenome assembly OJGT01 (sample SAMN05416857, study PRJEB24817) | seawater metagenome | isolation source: Sea water | place: Canada:Atlantic | collected 2013-11 | reverse complement strand
CTCTTCGTCGGCAGCGTCAGATGTGTATAAGAGACAGGTCTGATATTATGCTTTTACAACTAAACATTCAAAACTTTGCCATTGTTCGCTCATTAGATGTTGATTGGCAGTCAGGAATGACTACCATTACGGGTGAAACAGGTGCTGGAAAATCAATCGCAATAGATGCACTTGGCTTATGTTTAGGTGAACGCGCAACAACAAATGTTGTTCGCCCGAACAGTAAAAAAGCTGAATTAGCTGCTACCTTTGAAATTCAAAAAAATATTTGTGCACAAAAATGGCTAGCACAACATGACTTATTAATAGAACCAAATAATGAATGTATTTTACGCCGCGTTATTTCTGCAGAAGGTCGTTCTAGATCATATATTAACGGTAGCCAAGTACCTTTAGTACAGCTTAAAGAAATTGGACAGCTACTCATTAATATTCACGGACAACATGATCATCAACTCATCGTAAAGTCTAGCCAACAATGTAAACTCGTAGACGAGTACGCCGATCACAAGCCACTGATTGATGGAGTAAAACATTACTATCAACAATGGCATAAATTAAATAAAGAACTAACACTACTACAACAAAATAAGCAGCAACGAGAAGCCCAACAACAGTTAATTCAATATCAAGTAAGTGAATTAGATGAATTTGCATTACAAGAAGGTGAGTTTCAAACACTTGAAGATGATTACAAACGTCATGCTAATGCTCAAAATTTACTTGATACAACATTAAATTCCCTACAGACATTAGCTGAAAACGAACAATTTAATGTATTAGATTTACTCAGACAATGTAGTGACAATATTAACGGATTAGCTCAGCTTGATAGCCGATTAAAAAATATAGCGAATATTCTAAGCGACTCTCATATTCAACTTGAAGAAGCCAGTAATGATCTTACTCATTACTATCAAGAACTTGACTTAGACCCTCAAGCCTATGCGCTAATTGAAGAACGTTACTCTACGGCATTACAACTTGCCAAAAAACACAGCTTAGCTCCAGAAAAACTAGTTTCTTTTCATCAAGCACTTAAACAAGAGTTAACCACTTTATCTAATGATGATTTCACCATAAGCACAATAATAGAAGACATTTCAAAAACTCAACAACTGTATCACGATGCAGCCATTAGCTTATCTTCATCTAGAATTAAAGCAGCAAAAGCATTGAGCAAATTAATTACAACCAGTATGCAAGAACTCAATATGCCTCATGGGCAATTTAACATTCACATAGAACAAATAAATACTGGCAATGACTCAGTTAATTTATCAGTAAACGGTTTTGACAAAGTTGATTTTCAAGTAAGTATCAATCCTGGGCAAGCATTAGAAGCAATGAATAAGGTCGCTTCAGGTGGTGAACTGTCAAGAATCAGTTTAGCAATGCAGGTTATCCTAGCAGACAAAATTATTACCCCTACCCTAATTTTTGATGAAGTAGATGTTGGTATAAGTGGGCCAACAGCAGCTATGGTTGGCAAAAAACTACAGCAATTATCTAAAAATACCCAAGTAATCTGTGTTACCCATTTACCCCAAGTCGCTTGTAAAGGTCATCAGCAACTATTTGTGAGTAAATTAACCGATGGTGAACACACTGAAACAAAAGTAACGGAACTAAGTGAGCAAAGTCGCATCCAAGAAATAGCTCGATTACTCGCAGGCGATAAAATTTCAGAACATAGCTTAGCAAATGCACAAGAATTATTAGCTAGCTAATAAGTAATATCAAAATTATGTAAAATAATTTTGTATCTAAAGCTTCGCTTAGTTATTATCCCTGCTCACACGTTATGTGTTAATTTTAAATAGTATTAAAGGAAAGTATAACTTCATGCTACTTCGTACCACCGTAATGACAATTGCTCTATCACTTTCTGCTTGTTCAAGTTGGGTTTATCGTATTGACATTCCACAAGGAAATTATCTTGAACAAAAAAGTATAGATAAAATACAAGTCGGTATGACTAAAGAGCAAGTTAAATTTATTCTAGGAAGTCCTGTTATCATTGATACTTTTGATAAGGATACTTGGAATTATGTTTACCGCTTTAAATCTGGGCGCAGTAAAGAATTAAATGTACAGAAAAATTTTACTATAAAATTTGAAGACGATAAGTTAATTTCAGCTGACGGTGACTTTGAACTATCTGAAAACTTTAACACTCCATTTAATGCACCACTAGCTAAAGAGAGTGAATAAAAGCGGTAAAGCTTAAACGCAACATTGTAGCAACAAATTACTGTTCTTATAGCTAATAGAATATTACTCAATAAAAAACGGCATTAAAGCCGTTTTTTTGTTTCAATAAGTAAGTTTTTAAATTATCTTGATTAACTTAGTATAATTAACCTTTATTCATCAACTTTCTTACTCAATGGGTTTACTCTTCCGCCGGTCGTTTTATCAGCGCGACCTTCAAGCTTTGCTTTTTCTGCACGACGTTTTCTTACCTCTTTTGGATCAGCAATTAACGGACGATAAATTTCAATTCGATCTAAATCTTCAACAACTTGTGATAATTTAACGGCTTTATTCCAAATACCTACTTTATTTTCTTTTAAATCAATTTCAGGAAAAAGCGCTAAAATTCCCGACTCTTTAACCGCTTCTTCAACAGTAATACCAGCCTCAACCGGCAAAGATAACAATTTTTGTTTATGAGCTAAACCATAAACCACTTCAATTTTGATGGTAGAGTTAGTATCCATTTAGGTGTTATCTCCATATACTTGCTTAGCGCGCTGAGTAAATGCTTGCACCATATTATTTGTCATATTATTAAATATACGACCAAAGGCAAGATCAAACATTTTATTAGAAAATTCATATTCAAGCTCTAAACTAACTTTGCAAGCTTCTGAAGATAAAGGAGTTAATAGCCAATGCCCTTGTAATTTATTAAAAGGGCCATCAACTAGTTCTAACGTTACTTGCTGATTTGAAACTAAGGTGTTTTTTGTAGTAAACCATTTTTTCAAACCGGCCTTAGATACCAATAATGATGCCGTTACACAGTTTTCATCTTGAGAAGTTATTTTACTATTACTACAGTCTGGTAAAAATTGAGGATAAGCAAGAACATCATTAATTAATTGATACATTTGTTCAGCACTATACATAACCAGTGCACTACGATTTATAGATGGCATTCTACTTTTTTACCTTAGAAATAAATTGGCAATATCATACCAAAACATACCAAAGAACGCATTAATGAAGTAATTTTTCTCTTAATAGTAAAATTCTCATATAAATACATTGTATTCTACGTATAATAACTGCCGTTAACCGTGTGATTTTTACAAGAATAAATAACACGAAAAGAGAAAAAACTCTTATTTTTAGAGATATTTGGAAAAAAAATGGCAAAGAAGAAACCAAAGGAAAAATCGAATACTATAGCGCTGAACAAAAAAGCGAGACATAACTATAGCTTAACAGACAAGTTTGAAGGCGGAATGAGCCTACAAGGTTGGGAAATTAAAAGCATTAGAAGTGGCAAAGTAAATATTTCTGATTGCTATGTGCATATTAAAGATCATGAAGCCTATTTATTAGGGGCTGAAATAATGCCACTAAACGCGGCCTCAAGCCATGTGGTATGCGATCCAAATCGTGATAGAAAACTATTACTTAACCGCAGAGAATTAGAAAAAATTACGGCTGCTGTTGAACGTGACGGTTACTCTTTAATTGCAACCGCTATGTATTGGAAAAACTGCTGGGTGAAACTTGAGTTTTATCTAGGTAAAGGTAAAAAAGATCATGATAAACGTTCTGATATCAAAAACAGAGAATGGGCTGTTGATAAAGGGCGTATAATGAAAAATAAAAACTTAGAACGTTAACTGGTTAAAAATTACCACGTTGTCTATTTAAGTTAAGCATTGTATAATCTGACTTATAGATACTATTTAACTTTGTTTAAAAATATCTATAGAAAAAACTTTGGGGCGGATCATGGATTCGACAAGATTCACGAAACCCAAGGTGCATGCCCAGGGGCGGTTGGCCTGGTAAAAAGCCGCAAAACAATAATTGCTAACGACGATACGTTCGCACTAGCCGCTTAGGCTAGCCATCACCTTGAAATCTCACCTATTGGTTAGAGGATTGATGGTCACCCCAAATAGGTTAGCGAGGGAAGCACGCTTGAGGCTGAACCGCGAAATAGTATCAAGCTCACCATGACGAAGCCTGTCGCTTGGCGTCTAATTGGTTAAATAAATAAGCGACTAAGCATGTAGGACCGAGGATGTAGGCTTTTTGGACGGGGGTTCGACTCCCCCCCGCTCCACCACACACTTAAAACAAGACGCCACAACGGCGTCTTTTTTTATACCTAAAATACACTACAACCATTGATTATCAGCACTTTCATGCCAAACCACCTATACAAACCTAAACAACTCTGTACAATAATAGACCAACTCAACTGCGGGTAAACGTGTGGGTAAAACCTCACAAAACCTGACATTGATGTGGGTAAAAATATTTAAGGGCTAGGTATGGCGATTACAATAGAAGCAATAAAGGAAGCAAAACAGCAAGCTAAAAAGCTTGGAAAGCCCGTTAAACTTGGCGTTGGTGAAGGTTTAAGGCTCAATATCAGTAAAACGAGTGCTGTATTTCAACTACGCTATAGAATAAAAGATGGGGGTAAAAATAAAGAACGTACTTTAACCTTAGATAAGCTTACCGCTAGAACAGATATAACCTTAAACAAAGCCATTTCCAAAGCTATTGATGATGCCGAACATGCTAAAGCCCAAGTAAAACAAGGCATAGACCCTACCAAAGAAAAACATATCGCTAAAAGCCAAAGCACCGAAAAACAATCTTTAACGTTAAATGACTATTTTTTATTGTGGGTAAAAAGAATATCTACCGCTACACAATGGAGCGATAAACATTATAAAGATATGTCTGCAAAATTTAGGATTCATATATCACCTGTTATTGGAGAGCTTCCTCTTAATAGAGTTTCCCGCCAGCATATAGGTAATGTTTTAGAAAACGTAGCAGACAAACCCGCAACATATAAAAAAGTACGCTCATTACTTAATATGATTCTTGAAGATGCGGTAACAGCAAATAAAATTGATGTTAATCCAACACCAAGAAAATCTATTGGGGCGGTAACTAAGTACGCGGCTAAAAAATTACCTGCTGTAACTTCATTACCTATATTGCAAAATATCATTGCAGGTCTCAATACAATCAACATTACACCTACAATTCGTGTTGCAGCCTTATTACAAGCCCAAACAGTTTTACGCTCCCAAACAATCATTAAAGCAAAATGGGATGAATTCGACCTTACTAATCAACTCTGGCGTATACCTCGTATTAAAGGACGTATAAAGCTTTCTGATGCCGCTAAATATGGCGATTATTTTAATATTCCTCTATCTAATGAAACAACAGAATTATTAACGCAATGGCGTAACTCTTTACGCTGGCAGCAAAGTGACTATTTATTTCCAAGTACCTCGAAAAGCGGTCATATAACCGTAGAAGCATTAACCAAGGTTTATAAAATTAGACTTAAATTAGATAACCATTGTGCACATGGCTGGCGTTCTAGTTTTTCAACTTTGGCACATGATGCCATAGACGAAAACGGCAAAGAATTATTTAGAACTGACGTTATAGAAAGATGCCTTGATCATGTTGTAGGTAATGCGGTTACACAAGCATACAACCGTGGCGAATTGTTAGAACTTAGAAAGACTTTAATGCAATGGTGGAGTAGGCAGCTAGTATAAAAGCTTTCACATAAATAGACGGGGAATTAAAAGTATGAGTGACTCAAAAGAAAACAAGTTTAATGACAGCCAACGAATAACATGTGGTGAGTTTTGTGCCTTGCTATTTGGGATAGTCAATAAGTCTGAATTTATAATTTTAAAAAAAGAAGAAGAGAAAAAGGGACTTATAGGCGTTGATATTTCTTTACAAAAATTGATAGGTAGGTGTAATGATACCTCTCCCCTGTTTAAAGAAAGATGTAAAAAAGCTTTACAAGTATTAGAGTTTCTTAATTTCTGTGAAGATGAAGGTGATTTGACTAAGTTTATAATTGGGAGTGTCACTCATATGCGGACAGAACCCCCCATAGACCCAAAAGGTATTACCTATCAGGAAATGTGCCTTCGGGAAGAAGTAACAGAAACTATTTATGCTTATCGATTCTCCAAACTTTTCAGTTATTTTACCGAGAAGTATGATACGAACTTAGACTTATTTGCTGACTGGATTTATTTTTTATTAAAAAACCCAGTGCCTAGCCATAGCTCCTATATTAACAACACAGAAATCATTGTTGATAACCAAAGAATAACAAAAAAGGAGTTTGATGAAAGTTACGTCACCGAAGAGTATGTAATGATCAATAGCCTTCCTAAGTTGCTACAATTAGCAAATAAAACTTACTTGCACTTCAAAGAGTACAATCAAGATATTTCTAGTACGGTAGAACGAAATGATTATAAAAAATCGGTCGAAGAATACTTAAAGAAAGAAGCAATTAATTTAGAAATCCCTCACACTAACCCCAAAAAAAAGGGCGAGATTGGACTAAGTAAAACAAGTAAAGACACCATAAAATTAATGATCAAAGTTGATAATTAAAAACAACCTCAGGCACTAGCCCCAAAATCAAAGCCTAAATGCCTCAGGCTACATAAACTACCTCAGGCAACCCCAAAAAAAACAAATCCCTTGTTAATATTCCTGTTAGTACAAACACTTACAAACAGGAATAAACAATGAAAACATCAACTTTAGAACAACTAGCCGATTTTTTAATCCAAGCAAGTGAAGCTGAACAAGCAACAAATGTGCATCGCATCACATTATTACGTTGGGCTAAGCGAGGAGTTGCCCCACAACCACAAAAAATTGGTGGCCGTTGGTTCTGGCGAAATTCTGAAATACAACAATTAGTAGCTGGCGAATGGAGTGCTAAATAATGAACACTCAACAACAAAATCATATACAAAATAGACTGAAAGTAAAACATAAGCTATCGAACGCCAACTTAACAAGCAACCAAAATGATTTATACCATTGGATTGAACAGCCAATAGGAAAAGGAATACATCATTTTGAATTATATTTAGCGAACCTAAATCCCATCAAAGTGAAATTAGCCCATGCCGAAGATAAAACCAATAATCAAGCTGACAGATATCCATTTCAATTAGATAAACTGATTAGGGATGGTGATCCTGTTGTATTTGTCTATGCAGGAGCTGGTTGGCGAAGTCCTAAATTAAAAGCTTACTTGGGCGAGTATAAAAAACTCATAGGTGCTAGTTATGTGGTGCCCATTGAAGACCTAGATAAGTGGATTAAAAGCCATATTGAAAAGTTAGAAAGCCACTAACTAAAGTGGCCTCCTGAAGTAGCTGGTGGTTGAAGTTTGCAGACCGAAAGCCGCCAGCAAATAAAAGTTAACACAAATGATGACTATACGAAACCACAATAAAAAAACACATGGTTTTGACACCTCAGAACATGGTTTTAACACCGAGGTTTTAACACCTGATAATTTAAGCCAGCAATTATTCACGGGCGAAAGTTCCCATGTACAAATACCTGATAAAGAGCGGATATTAATATTAGCTAATGAAAGAAAGAAACAATTTAATAAGACAAAGAGAAGCTTCAAGACAATCACAACAAAGGAGCATTATCAATTTGGTGATTATAAGTTTGCTATCAACTCCAGGAAATCAGGTTGCTATACACAAATACTTAACACCTTAATAACTCAAACACTGGCGATGCAGTCAATATACAAGCGAGTTTTGTTTATGAGATTCGACTTACACCAAGGTTGTTATACGCCCGATAATAGTCGCATAACAACCATGCTAAAGCGATTACGTAAACGTTTAATACATCGCTATGGTAATACGCTGTTTGGGTATGTGTGGGTACGTGAAGAATCTAAATCTAAGGGGGTACATTATCACTTTGTATTTATGATGGACGGTGACCTTGTTAGATATCCTAGCAACATACACGATCAAGTAAGAAAGGTATGGACTGATATGGGCGGCACATTTCATTTTGCTAACCATCATTACATCGACAACGAAACAAAGCTAAGAGAAGCAATTAAGCATGGCTCTTACCTTGCTAAAACTCGCAGTAAAGGTAATCGACCAGACCAAACAAAAGATACAGGTTCCAGTCGGTTAAAGATTAAGTAAACGGGAATAATACGGCATATTATGAAAAAAACTAAAGCAAATAACACATCGTTTAGCAGCGACAACCAACCACAAAATAGGCGTGGTCTTTCAACTAAAACATTAATACTAAATGCCATAAGGAGAAAGGTTCTTTTAGACGTTCCAGAAACAGCTAGTAACGCAGAAGTAGAGGAGGCTTTTCTTGCATACCTTACACAAAGAGCGTTGAATGAAAACGACAGTCAGAGCGGTATGTTATTGAAACTGCTCACCGATAAAGCATGGGGTAACTTAAAGCCTACCTCCGAAAAAGTAACCTTTGACTTTGATTCCTCGGCGAAACCAATAGAGCAAGCACATCAAGTTTTAGACGCTGCAGCAAATGGATATATCAACATAGAGTTAGCTCAAAACTTTATTAGTATAATCAACACTACGATTAAAATTAATGAAGTTACCGAGTTAGAAGAAAGGCTTTTAGCACTAGAAAAAACACTTGCTATTAAAGATTAAAACCTAAGTTACACTAATGATTTTGGATAAAAATATGGGCGGTTATGGTTCAGGCAGACAGTATCATTATTCTACAAGGTCATATACTGATGATTATCTTGATCTCGATATTAGAACGCTCAACCAGCGTGGTTGGTTAGATAAGACAACCTGTCAAAACCTGTCATGGAAAAGAAATGGTAAAGAAATTGGTTCGGTACAGTTCCTTGTTTGGACGGGGGGTCAGTTCCCTAACAAGAAACCTAATATAACCCTAAGATATAAGTCCCGAACTAATGGCGGGGATTGGCAAGAACTCAACTATGAAATCGAATTAGAAACAACGAAGTGCAACTTTGGCGGTGAAAGGTATTGGTTCAAATGTCCTGAATGTAATAAACGAGCTTGTGTGCTTTATGGTGGCACTATATTTAAATGTAGATCTTGTCATGGCTTGGTTCATAAAAGCCGCAATGAATCCACCTTAGATCAAGCTATAAGAGCTTTCCACAAGAAAAAAGACCAATTAGCCCCTAATGCACACCTAAGTTTTTATGATTCAATAGAGTGGCTAGAAAATCCTAAATGGATGCGGTATAAAACGTTTAAAAAAGAAAAAAATATACTCATGGCTATAAACAGCAAAATTAATGACTTGATTTAAAAAAAACCAGCCGTTTACTTAAGCATGTCGATAGCTAACCCTTTCATATATATATAACTTAATGTAACCTACATTTTATTTTTTAATGGATATTGCACATGGACTTCTGGAAATCTAAAGATACTTTATTTCTACTTATGGTATTTAGCGTTGGTTTTATAATTATTCTCATATCTAAATTTATAGGTAGTCTAATACCAGATGAATTCGCTTATAAGACCATTGCAAAAATATTTACACTGCTATTAAAAGAAGGTGGTATAGCCTTAATGATCGCTTCTATTTTGGGTTATACCGTTGAGGCAATGTCCAGAAAAAAACAAGAGGAGGAAGTTAATAACTTTATACAATTAATTTCTGAGGATGTTTTAAGTGCTGTATTTAAAAAAATAGTGCCTGACCCAATTTTTGATCAAATAAAAACAGCTGTATTAGAAGAAACTGTCATTAAAAAAGATGCTGTATTAACTTGTGACCTTTATCATCTGTCAGAAAATGACATTGCTAACCTAAAATTAACAAAGGATGAAGCCGCAAACTATCTAAAATGCGAAATGACGTCAACTTATACACTTATCAATCTCAGCGAAGTCCCTATAAAATCACATAGGGTGCAATCTGGTACCTCTTGTGATTTAGATGGAGAGTTTTATTCACATCTAAAAATTCATAGTGTTGTTATAAAAGATGAATTAGATCAAAGCGAAGTTGATGCATGTTTAGATAGAAAGCAAGACGGAAGGCTTCATTTTAGTAAAGAAATTAATTTAGCTGGAAAATCCAATGGCGGTGAAAACGGAATACCGATTTCTTTTTGTTATTCTACTTTTAAACGAATCAATGATGCTGACGTGTGGTCTACAGTTTTACCTACAGAGAATATGACCCTCAATGTTAATTATCCTGATGGATTTAAAGTTGGTGCTACAAGCCAACACCCTAGCCCCTGTCTCTTATACACATCTCCGAGCCCACGAGACGTAGAGGAATCTCGT
>OJGT01000194.1_pt1 | contig 10428 bp, 9 predicted proteins | sample 1595031 | NCBI WGS metagenome assembly OJGT01 (sample SAMN05416857, study PRJEB24817) | seawater metagenome | isolation source: Sea water | place: Canada:Atlantic | collected 2013-11 | reverse complement strand
ATCCTCTTCGTCGGCAGCGTCAGATGTGTATAAGAGACAGAAAAAACACCAATTAGAAAATTGGTGTTTTTATTTTTAATACTTAACTGTTGAAATAAGCACTTCGATTAAACTTTCTTTTTAACTTGGCGACTAATTAAACCCATCATACCTAGTGCAAAAATAGCAAGTGTAGAAGGCTCGGGTACGTCGACATTGTTGCTTAGTGTTACATTATCTATTGCCCAATTATCCCAATTACTACCACTGTGTGTTGCTTGAACCCATTGAAATTTTGTATTATCAGTCATTGCTAAGCCGCTAATAGATAAGTTCACCATTCCCCAATTGTCTTTGAAAAGCTCATCTTCAGTATCAATAATTTGTAAATTAACCCATGAACCGTTGTTTGCTGAGTATTGTACTAAAACATCTTCTCCGTTATCTGCATCTTCGAATGTTGATGTATCATTTGTGCCACCAATTTTAAGCATAAATGAAAGTAGTCCACCTGTTGATAAATCAAATGAGTTGGTTGATGCTGAACGAATTCCGCTACCACTGAAATGTAATGCATTGCCATCAAAAAGCTCTGATGCTGGGCTTCCGATCACTGAAGCATTAGATAATGTCCAGTTTGAAGAGGTGATGGGATCAAAATCTTCTTCTAAAATTAATCCTGCATTGGCGACATTAACAAAAAAGCAGCTTGATACTAGTAAGCCTATGAAAGCAGAATTTAAAAATTTCATTTATTGTCCTATTTAATATTTTTTGAAAAAGAAGCTATAAGTGTTTGAAGTCATCATTAGTGCTTAATGATGTGCTAACTGTTGAATAATTATAAATAGCTAGTAAGGCAGGGAATATGGCTAAAGTGTCCAAAATTAATTAATTTTCTGTAAATTTTATCTTTGGTGTATATAACTTTTTATTTACTTGCTATTTTGTCTACACGAATTTTTATATCAATTTTACTGGGAACTTAATGGAGCTTTTGCACTGGTTATCACTTGCAACAATTTGCCTTCTTGGCGCTATGACACCAGGGCCAAGCCTTGCAGTGGTACTTAAACATACGATTTCAGGAAGTCGTAATAATGGTGTTTATACCAGCGTGTTTCATGGTTTAGGTGTCAGTGTTTATGCCGTATTAACAGTGCTTGGCATGGCTATTATTATCAAGGAAACACCTTGGTTGTTTAACTTGATTAGATACTCAGGTATTGCTTTTTTACTTTGGTTGTCGTTTAAAGCACTTACATCAAACAATAAATCGAATGAGCAAGTCAGTAATATTAACAAACCATCACTTCAAAAAAGTGCCTATGAAGGTTTTATGATTGCCTTTTTAAACCCTAAGTTAGCTATTTTTTTCATCGCACTTTTTAGCCAATTTATTAATGAAGGTTCACTATGGCAAGAGAAGGTAATTATGGTACTTACGGTGGGTGGTTTTGATACCATATGGTATTGCTTAATTGCACTTGTTTTTTCGCAATCAAATATGATTGATAAGTTGAAGAGAAATAGTAATGTTATTGAAAAAATTACGGGTGTTGCACTACTACTTCTTGCAACAAAAATGCTATTTATTTAATAAATAGCATTTACTCATTTTTAATTAGCACTTTTTTATTTTTTTGCCTTATAAAAAGACACATGCACTAGCTTAATAACGCCACGTATTTAACAGTGGCGGTAAAGCTACTTAGCAGAATAAACAGCTTCAGAGATAGAATCTTGAACAAGGTGAACAACTTCTTCAGAACTTTGTGTTGCCACTTCACAAGCGTCCTTTACAGACGCAGACATTTTTTCTTGAAGCTGCTCTGAATAATATTTTTGTTCATCCATTACTTTAGTCATATCTGTTTGCGTTGATAATGTTTTGGTTTGCGCTGCAACTTCCCATCCCACTGCTGTAAAGAATGTTTTTTGTAGGTTAATTAATCGCTCAACAGACTTAGTGTTAATTTCTAAAAGGCTATTGAATGGCTTTATCGTTGTTGTGAATTCTTCTGGTATTTTTGTAAACATAATAAAGCGTCCTATAGTTGTGCTGCAGTGCAGTAATAAATCTGAAATCAGTATAGAGCGATAAAATATAGTCGTCAATACTTTTTATGCTGCTCAGCAGCACTCAAACAAAAGTATGCGTAAAACGGCTGTTGAGTTGAAATTAACCTTATAAAATCAAAGGTTAATGGTTGCCCTCAGTTATTTGGTTTTCTAGTGTTACTCTTGTATATTCTACAGTTAACGTTATAAATATTATTTTTTATAGGAATAGTTTGTAGAAATTAGCTCAATTAGCTTTGATAGTGATCAAATTGTTTTAGTATTTCATAATGTAAAATTAATTTAAATTTTTTGTAACCTCAAACATTATTTTGCTTCGTAAAATGGTATATTAGCGGCAATTATAGATAGTGTTAATTAAATGAATGAGAACGGCTATGACAGTACATGAAATAAAACATCCTTTGGTGCAACATAAACTTGGATTGATGCGTGCTAACGGTATTAGTACCAAAAATTTTCGAGAGTTATGTGGCGAAGTAGGGGCATTACTTACTTATGAAGCAACTAGAAATCTAGCAACAGAAAATATTACCATTGAAGGTTGGCAAGGTAATGATATTGAAGTTGAAAATATCAAAGGTAAAAAACTTACTATTGTTCCTATTTTACGTGCAGGATTAGGCATGTTAGATGGCGTTGTTCCATTAATTCCTAGCGCTAAAATTAGTGTGGTTGGTTTATATCGTGATGAAGAAACATTAGAAGCTGTTCCTTATTTCGATAAAGTAGTGAGTGATATAGAACAAAGAACAGCATTGATTGTTGATCCTATGTTAGCAACAGGCGGGACTTTAATTGCCACAATAGATTTATTAAAATCTAAGGGTTGTAAACATATTATGGGTTTATTCTTAGTTGCTTCTCCTGAAGGAATTGAAAAACTAAAAGAAGTTCATGATGATGTAGACATCTACGTAGCATCTGTTGACGACCATCTAAATGAGCAAGGATATATTATTCCGGGTTTAGGTGATGCAGGCGATAAAATTTTTGGAACTAAATAAAAAATGATAGACATGAAAACGCCTTTATTAGGCGCACAAATGTTATTTGTTGCTTTTGGTGCTTTGGTATTAGTGCCAATTTTAACAGGATTAGATCCAAATGTAGCATTATTTACTGCTGGTTTGGGGACACTGATCTTTCAACTTGTCACTAAACGTCAAGTGCCTATATTTCTAGCTTCATCTTTTGCTTTTATTGCACCTATTGCCTATGGCGTATCTAGCTGGGGTATAGCAGCAACAATGTCTGGTTTGGTTGCAGCAGGCTTATTTTATGTTTTGTTAAGTTATGTTGTTGCTTGGCGAGGTGATGGGGTAATTAATCGGTTATTACCTCCTGTAGTGGTAGCACCTGTTATTATGGTTATCGGCTTAAATTTAGCGCCAGTAGGCGTTAATATGGCTTTAGGTAAGTCAGGTGACGGTGCATTGCAACTTGTTGATCCCGATATTGCTTTATTTATTTCTATGGCTGCACTTGCAACAACCGTGTTGGTGTCTTTATTAGCTAAAGGTGTTTTAAAGTTAATCCCTATCTTAGTTGGACTAACTGTTGGTTATTTACTTTCTTTAGCATTTGGCATAGTTGATTTCTCAGCAGTAGGCAAAAGCCCTTGGTTTGCAATTCCAAACTTTATTACTCCTGTTTTTCATTGGGAAGCAATACTTTTTATTCTTCCTATTGCTATTGCTCCGGCAGTTGAACATATTGGTGATATTACTGCCATTTCAAATATTACAGGTAAAGATTTCTTATCAAAACCAGGCTTGAAGAAAACCCTGTTGGGTGATGGTTTAGCAACCTCTGCTGCAGCTATGTTAGGTGGTCCACCTAATACTACTTATTCTGAAGTAACTGGAGCGGTTGCGTTAACAAAATCTTTTAATCCCGTCATTATGACATGGGCTGCTTTCTTTGCTATTGCTTTATCTTTTATGGGTAAAACAGGCGCTATATTATCAACAATTCCTGTACCTGTTATGGGCGGAATTATGGTGTTGTTGTTTGGTACTATTGCCGTAATAGGTTTAAGAACATTAGTGACCGCACAGGTTGATTTATCAACTAGTAAAAATTTAGCCATTGTTGCTGTTGTATTAGTTTTTGGCTTAGGTGGCATGCACTTTAGTTTAGGTAGCTTTCAATTAAAAGGAATTGCTTTAGCTGCAATTTCAGCAATATTACTTAACTTATTTTTACCAGATGAAAAGCATTAAAGTCTTTTTTAAATAGAAAATAGATTAAGCATTATAAAAGATCATTTAATTGTAAAAGGCTATTAGTTTTAATAACTAGTAGCCTTTTTTATTGTGCTAAATATGGTCATAAATTCAAAAAACTTACCAATTACTTCGGGTTTTAAATACGCATTAATTTCTTTGATTAGCTAGATTTTTCTCAGACATTGTGAGCATTAAGATAAATTTATTTTATGCTCACAATGCCACAAAGAAGAAGTGAGTATTTAAAATCTTTCCGGCAAATTTATGTATGATTTGTCTATCGCTGATATAACTTAACAATCACACTCCTTTGGTTGTCTCTATATAGCCGAACAACCCTTGAATAGTAATGCTATGCTCTTACTATATTGTTAAGTAACATTCTTCAGCCTCAGTAATAGTTAAAAAATTATATTTCAAAATGGTAAAGTAGAACACTCATGTTCTGCAAACTCCAATACCGTAAATATTACAGTCATCTTGAAATACCAAAACCTATTGTGAATAGCTATTCTTTAAAAACGAGTTACAGTCACACTCTTTTTTTCATTCTTTATCAACCAATCAATTTTATTTTGTAACTTTTCTAAAGTGAATGTTTTCATATTACTGCACCATGAGAGTTTTGATTTTACTTTTGCTTCATTATAGACTGATTTCCACCCATTTTTAGTCAACGGTGGTGAAGTCCTAGGATACCCATATGCCATTTTTGTTACTCCCAGACCATGATATTCTGGACCCCAACAATAGATAATATAATGATTTTCTTTTTTAGTTGTCTTAGCTATAACTTTTTTTTGTGATATTTTAGTTTTGTAAGTAGACTCATTGCCATCATTTTTACCAGACCAAAACTCGTCATTATTTTTAGCTGTTGTGTTTGAAGTGTTTTTATTTTCAGGTGCTGCATTTTTACCTGACAAAAAGTCATTATCTTTACCTTCTTCAGATATAGCTTTCTTTGAAGTGGACTTTTTGCGGTATCTACAAGTCGCACTCATTCCTTTAGCAACAAACTTATATTTAAGTGGCATGCCCTTTGTTTGTCCATCTTCAAAAGTGGTGTAACGGATAGTTTTTTCTTCTACATAACCTTTATACTTATTCCAACATTCTTCATTCAAGGAAACATATACGGTGGCTTTCAGTGAAGATACTGCAGTATCAAAAGAAGCTAAGGGATATTCCATTTTTGCCACTTCAACCGGAAATATATTGATATACTCAAATCCTGCTTTTTTCTGTAAATTACTTGGGGCTGTTCCTGAAGAGCTTGCAGCAACTCTTATTTCTCGTTCTTTCAGTCTTTTTGCATTTAATTCATGAAAATATGCTAACTTTTTTGCTTTATTTTTTGCCTCATTTGAAACACATTGTTTATATTTTTCATTCGAAATTTTACACCCTGAACCAATACAGCTATTCTTATGCTTAGAACAATCAGAAAGGGCAGCAGGAGAGTAAAAAAATATTAAAAATAATAAAATGAATATCTTCATAATTAGCTCTTATTTTGAGAAGTACTCATCAAAAGCAACTTCTATTTGTTATTAAGCATACTTAAATTTAGGTAAACTTAATTGATTATCTATAGTGGGCATCTTAGCAAAGTTTTAATTTTTCCAACAATACATAGTTAATCCATCAGATTATTTATTTAGTGAAATGTATAAACCTTTATATAAAATTAATTTTATTACAACATGCAATGTTTGCTTTATGTAGTCTAGCCCGACTGTTATATCGTACATAAATTAATTCACCATCCTCTTTGGCAAGAAAGGCGTAGTTTAGATGATAGCTTTTTATCCACGAACCACTGGGATAGCTACGCGTTAGACATAAAAATGGCTTAATTTTTTAAGTTTATTCCCCTAGACGATTCAATTATTCAACGAATAACTTACTTAACCTTAATTTAACCTCGTGATTGTTACCATAGCTTTAATTTAGAGAGCTGGGGTATATTATGAAACTATCAAGTCGTACAAAAATCTTACACGCTATTGTTGCTATTAGTATGATACTTTTACTTATTATTGGCATTTATATGTCAGAAAACGAGGTGTTTGCTTTATATCCTCTGCATAAATCAATTGGTGTGATTGTTTTTGCTTTTGCTATGTTAAGAATTATCATAAGAATTAAAGAGGGATGGCCGAAGGTTATTGGTAATGCTTCTAAAGCACAAATGCTTATGGCTAAATTGGTACATTGGGGATTAATTACTTTAACAGCATTATACCCAGCTTCAGGCATGATGATGTCAGGAGGCGGAGGTCATGGAATTTATATTTTTGGTGTTGAATTACTGTCTTCAAATTATGATGATGTTACAGGTAAAGCGATGGCATTAAATGAAACGGTTGCATCAATTGGTCATACGTTACATGAAGCATTAACAATCGTTTTAATTTTGTTTGTTGTAGTTCATATTGCTGGTGCACTTAAACATCATATTTTTGATAAAGACGAGACTATAAAAAGAATGTTTTCTTTTAGATAGATAAATAGTTTTAAAAAATAATTACAAGGCACTGATTTAGCCGATTAGATCAGTGCCTTGCTATTTTATATAAATACAATTGTTCATTTAGAGCAATGATATAAGACTAATTTTTTTCTTTATCGCTTATACGAATTGATGCTTTAATTATTTTTACTTCTTCTGTTGTTCTTCCTCTTCTACTGCCTAACGCTTCAATTTTCATTAAACTGTTGTCCAAATCAGATACAACTTTACCAAAAACAGTATGTTTTCCATCTAAAAAGGGTGTAGGAATAAAGGTGATGAAGAATTGGCTTCCATCTGTACCAGGCCCTGAGTTTGCCATACTTAACATGCCGGCTTCACTGTGGCCTATTTCTCCTTCAAATTCGCCCTCGTATTGGTAACCGGGATTACCTGTACCATTACCAACAGGATCACCACCTTGTGCCATAAAGCCAGGGATAACTCGGTGAAATGTTAAATCATCATAAAAGCCAAGTTCAGTTAAATATATAGTACTTGAAACATGCATAGGTGCTGAATTGGTAAATAGCTGAATAGTAAGGTTGCCTTGAGTTGTTTGTAACTCCCAGAAGTAGTTTTTATCTTGCTTAAAAGTACGTAGTGGCGGTTTACTTAATTGGGTTTTCCAGTGTGGATTAGATTTATCTATTGCTAACTTAGTTTCTGTATCGGCTATCGAATCATTATTCTTTTTGGCTGCAGAATTTTGTTCACAACAAGCTGTTATTGTCATGATTAAAAATAGGCTAGTAATAATCTTTTTATTAATACTCATATTAAATATCTTAGGGGTCTTGGTTAGGTTGAATTTAGTATAAAAGTTTACAGAATAGTATCAGCTAACAAGTCATAGCGAATAGTCATTTTTTATATGTTGAGGTTTTAACTCCTCACATTATTTTATTCATCATGCTTTATAACAAAAAAATTAATCTGATTACCTAGCAAAACCTTGACATCGATCAAGTTGTTGGTAATGATAATGATTCACAATACCATTCAAGTTGTAAGTTACTTTCTCCTACTATTAAGAGTTTTACATGAAAGCATTATCACCATTATATCTTGCTATAACAGCAAGTTTACCTTTAGTTACGTCTACAGCAGCATTAGCATTTGCAGAAGAAGCTGTTGACACTGAACAGTATACTGAGGTTATTGAAGTAAGAAGTTTACGTCAGAAATTAGATCAAGCAGGTCGTCTGAAAGATGTTATTCAACAAACAGAGATATTAGATTCGCTAACAATAGAAAATAAAAATGCGTTGAGTCTCACTGCTGCAATTAATAATGAACCTGGTGTTAATGTTTCTAATGAATGTTCTATGTGTGGCGTTAAGCGTATTATGCTTAACGGAATGAAAGGTGAACATACCACTATATTAGTTGACGGGTTACCTACACATACGTTGATTTCTGGCTTTTATGCTGTTGATGCCATCGCAACAACAGGTGTTGATAGAATTGAGGTAGCACGAGGAGCAGGGGCATCATTAATTGCACCTGAAGCGATTGGTGGAACGGTTAATATCATTACTAAAGAAGCTTATGAAAATACGGCAAGCTTTGATTTTGCTAAAGGTTCTCATGACTTTACAGCGATGAAAGGCATGGCAACAGGCATTTCAGATGATGGAAAAACTGGCATGACCTTTATTGCTCAATATGACAAACAAGATCAGGAAGATCATGATCAAAACGGTGTAAGTGAAGCACCTTTTATAGAGAACCTTTCATTTACTACTCTATTAACTCAAGATATTTCAGATCATAGTAATGTACAGATACGCCTTTCTAAAGTGCAGTCTGAAATTTTTGGTGGGCCAATTATTGGCGAAGTAGTTAACTCTATTGGTGAAGCACTAGCAAGCTATGATAACCAAGCATCGACACATTTATTTGAAGGTGATGATGTGCGTAATAAATACATAGGTAAAGCATGGGAAACCACTGAGTGGATTGATACTTCACGCGATGAAGCTTATGTTAAATATTTAACTGAAGTGAGTGATTATACAATCGCTGAATTTGCGGTAAGTTATGCAAATCATATTCAAGATTCTTTTTATGAGGGCATAGACTACCAAGCTGAAGATACCATGTGGTATGCACGTGCAAAAATTGATATGGAGTTATCTGATCAACACTTTATTACGTTTGGTGTTGATACGCGCCGTGAAAAAATGCGTTCATCTACTGATGCATTAGAAGCTGTTGCCGCTTATCAAAGTGATGCTTTTGATTACGACACTGTTGGTGCTTTTATCCAAGATACTTGGACACCAATAGATGAGCTTGAAATAGCAATTGCATTGCGTATTGATCAAGTTACTGCTGACTTTGTAGATCCTGAAAAAGTAGGAACAGAAATTGATGAAGTATTCTTTGCACCTCGTCTAGATTTACGTTACTTCCATACGGATGAATTAACTTCTCGTTTTTCTACTGGGCGTGGTTATCGCGCACCTTTATCATTTTTTGAAACAGATCACGGTATTTTAGATGCTGAATTAGGTTACCAAATTGATATTGATTCACTAGAAGAGTCATTATCAGCTAGTTATTCATTAAGCTATGATAGTGATGCATTAGCCATCACCGCATCATTAGCGCATTCTACAGTTGATAACTTAGCGAGCTTAGAAGAAAACGCTGATGGTGTCCCTTTATTAACGCAATTAGAAGGTAGTGCTTCAGTAACAACTGCTGATGTAACTGTTGGCTACAATATTACTGAGAACTTTACTGTAAATATTGGCCTTGAAAAATTTAACTATGATGATGCTTTCAAGTCATCTTATGCTATTGCTCCAGTGGAAGAGCGCGCCAGTTTAGAACTTCAATATGAAAAAGAGAACCTTAAAGTATTCTGGTCAACCGTTTGGTTTGGTGAGAAAAACTTAAGTGATTATGGTTATGAAGGCTACAACAAATTAAACGACCCTAGCACTGCAAAAACACTTGTAGGTAAAGCATTCTCAACTTCTGATATCAAAATACAGTACCAGTTAAGCCCGCATACTAAAATTTATGCGGGTGTATCGAATGTGTTTGAAGAAACACAAATAGATGGTGGTGATACGCCACTGTTCTACGATGCTAATGGTGGTTATGATGTTGCTTATATTTATGGTGCATTACATGGTAGAGAAATGTATGCAGGAATAGAGTTTAAACTTTAGTTTATCTATCATGAAACCGAATAAGTTATCAGCTTGTCTAACAGTAATAGTGTTATTTTTTCTTAGTGCTATTACTGCTATATCTCAAGTTCAAGCGCAACCGTTTAACCTAAAACCATTAGAATCTAGCAGGGTGATCTCTGACAAAAAATCTAATGGTTTAGTGACGGTTGCTATGATTTTTCAACCAGATTGTAGTTGGTGTAAAAAACAGGGCAAGCTCTTAGAACTGGCTTTCAAGCAATGTCAAAATTCAATGAACATTGCGTTAGTTGGTACTAAAGGAAACTCTCGACAGTTAAGGAAGGAATTAAAGCATTATCACGATGATATTCCTGCTTTTATCGCAGATAGGAAATTCTTACGAAACATTGGGGGTTATCAAGCTTCACCAACGACCTTAATTTATAACTGTCTCTTATACACATCTGACGCT
>OJGT01000193.1_pt1 | contig 10607 bp, 8 predicted proteins | sample 1595031 | NCBI WGS metagenome assembly OJGT01 (sample SAMN05416857, study PRJEB24817) | seawater metagenome | isolation source: Sea water | place: Canada:Atlantic | collected 2013-11 | reverse complement strand
TACGAGATTCCTCTACGTCTCGTGGGCTCGGAGATGTGTATAAGAGACAGTGATTGGAGTCGTGAATTAGCAACTTGTAAACAAGATTACTATCGTTGGGAACAATGGTTTTTCACTAAACTTTATGAAAAAGGCTTGGTATACAAGAAAAACGCTACAGTAAACTGGGATCCTGTTGATCAAACCGTATTAGCCAATGAGCAAGTCATTGATGGCAGAGGTTGGCGCTCTGGTGCCATTGTTGAAAAGAAAGAAATTCCTCAATGGTTTATTAAAATAACTGATTATGCTCAAGAATTATTAGATGATTTAGATCAGTTAACTGACTGGCCTGAGCAAGTAAAAACCATGCAACGAAACTGGATTGGTCGCTCGCAAGGTGTTGAGATGACTTTCCAAGTTGACGGTTTGGTTGAAGGTAAACAAGAAAGCTTTGATATTTATACCACACGTCCAGATACATTAATGGGTGTAACCTATGTGGCACTTGCTGCGGAACATCCGCTAGCATTAACAGCTGCAAAAGAAAACGCAGAACTTGCTGACTTTATTAAAGAATGTAAAGGCAATCAAACCACAGAAGCCGATATGGCAACTATGGAGAAAAAAGGCGTTGATACAGGCTACAAAGCTATTCATCCTATTACTGGTGAACTAGTTCCTGTTTGGGCGGCCAACTTTGTGTTAATGGATTATGGTTCTGGTGCAGTGATGTCTGTACCGGGTCACGATCAACGTGATTATGAGTTTGCAACTAAATATGGGTTAGCAATCACTCAAGTCATTACAGGCACCGAAGATGATGATATTAGCAAAGCAGCTATCATTGAAAAAGGTACGTTAATTAATTCTGGTGAGTTTGACGGGTTAGATTTTGATGCCGCGTTTACCGCTATCAGCGATAAACTAGCGCAAGAAAACAAAGGTAAAGTAACAACTAACTTCCGTCTACGTGACTGGGGTGTTTCTCGTCAACGTTATTGGGGTACACCTATTCCAATGATTAACCTTGCCAATGGTGAATCTGTACCCGTTCCAGAAAATGAATTACCTGTAGTATTACCTGAAGATGTTGTTATGAATGGCGTTACGTCGCCTATTAAAGATGATCCACAGTGGGCAAAAACAACCTTTAACGGTGAAGATGCCTTACGTGAAACTGATACCTTTGATACTTTTATGGAATCATCGTGGTATTACGCTCGTTACTGTTCACCAAATGATGACAGCCAAATGATTGATCCTGCTAAAGCTAATTATTGGCTACCTGTAGATCAATATATTGGTGGTATCGAACATGCTATTTTACATTTACTTTACTCGCGCTTTTTCCATAAATTATTGCGAGATACAGGCTTAGTACAGTGTGATGAACCTTACAAGAAATTACTATGCCAAGGCATGGTTTTAGCCGATACATATTATCGTGAAGCAGATAACGGCGCTCAAGATTGGATTGCACCAAGTGATGTTACCGTTGAGCGAAATGAAAAAGGTCAAGTTACTTCTGCCATTAGCAAAGTAGATGGTGAAGCGGTTATTTCTGCAGGCATGAGTAAAATGTCTAAGTCAAAAAATAACGGTATTGATCCACAATCAGTAATTGATAAATACGGTGCAGATACGGTACGTTTATTTATTATGTTTACTTCGCCGCCAGAACAAACCTTAGAATGGTCTGATGCAGGTGTAGAAGGTGCTCATCGTTTTGTTAAACGTGTTTATAAATTAGTACATGACACGGTTGAAACTTGCCAGGGTAATAGCTATGAGGTCAGTGGTTTAACCTTAAATGCGGAGCAGAAAAAACTTCGTAGAGAATTACATAAAACCATTGCCAAAGTGACTGATGATATAGGCCGTCGTAATACGTTTAATACGGCTATCGCTGCTATTATGGAATTAATGAACCATTTAAGCAAAGCTGCTATTAAGTCTGATGAAGATAAAGCGGTAATGTTTGAAGCACTTCGTGCGGTCGTATTAATGCTAACGCCTATAACTCCTCATATGTGTCATTATTTATGGCAAACTATCGGCAATAGTGATTTGGATGTAGAAAATACACCATGGCCTACAGTAGATAACAGCGCATTAGTGGAAGATGAAAAATTAATTATTGTGCAAGTTAACGGTAAGCTAAGAGCAAAAATTACCGTTGCTGCAGATGCGAGCAAAGAAGAAGTAGAAGCGCTCGGCCTAAGTGATGAAAACGTAACTAAATTTACCGACGGTAATACAATACGTAAAGTTATTTACATTCCGGGTAAAATACTCAACATTGTGGCTAATTAATATGTTTGTATCATCATTAACCTCTTTGAAAACAACGTACAAACGTATACTAACCATATTTGCGTTGGTAAGTGTGATATCTGCTTGTGGTTTTCATTTACGTGGGGACTATCTACTACATGATGAATTACAAACATTGTACGTTAGTTCCAATGATGTTCACGGTGAATTAACTCGCTTAGTTAAGCAACATTTATCTCATAATCAAGTAAAGGTACTTAAGCACAAAAATGCGCAAGTACCTGAGCTTCGTATCATGTCAGATAAATTAGACAGAAGAACATTATCTGTATTTGAAAATGGGCAAGTTGCTGAATATGAATTGATATATTCAGTAAATTATCAATTACGTTTTATCGATGAAGAACCACAAAGCTTTAGTTTTGAACTGAATAGAGATTATCAAGATGATCCAAGTTTTGCTTTAGCAAAATCAAGAGAATTATCTCTTTTACTCAGTGAAATGAGAACTTCTGCCGCCGATCGAATTTTAAGAGATATGGCTAGAATTCAACGATAGGCTCTACCATGAAGATTTACCATAACCAACTGCAAAGAACATTATCTCAAGGTTTTGTACCTGTGTGGTTGGTTTTTGGTGATGAACCTTGGCAAAAAAACAACAGTTTAACTTCTATTAAAAGCCATGCTCAACAGCAAGGGTTTAACGAAGTTATTCGTTTTAGCAGCGATAATAAATTTGATTGGCAACAAATCATTGATGAATATCAATCATTAAGTTTGTTTTCTAATCAGCGTATTATTGAAGTTGAATTTAGCACAGTTAAAATTGGTGATAGTGGTAATAAAATACTCTTAGCGTTAAGTGAAATTGTTGCTCAAAATAAATCACTGCAAGATGTTATTTTTATTTTTCATGGCCCAAAACTTGATGGAGCAAGTGCAAATAGGAAATGGTTTAAAGCGTTAACACAAGCCGGTTGTTACCTACCCTTATATGATATTGAAACTAAGGGATTACCTAGTTGGCTTCAAAATCAAGCTAGAATTGCTAATGTAAACTTAAGTGCAGAGTTATCCTCGCTCTTAATTGAACTATTTGAAGGTAATTTACTCGCTTTAGAACAAGAGTTACAAAAGTTATCCTTACTTTTTGGCAGTAAACAAATAAGCTTAAATGATGCGGAACAACTTGTTATTAAACAAGCCAAGTTTAATCCTTTTCAAATTATCGATGCTTTATTACAAGGTAATTGTAAGAAGTGTTTGAACATGTTAGATCAATTGCAGCAAGAAGGTATTGCCGCTGGGCAGATTATTTGGGTATTTCATAAAGAGTTTAACCAACTATACCTTATGTTAGACAAACTAGCACAAGGGAGTCAAATTAATGATATATATAAAGAATATCGAATATGGGATAAGCGTAAACCGCTTTATCAACATGCACTAACTCATATCACATTAAAAGATATTAAACGAGCAAGATCTCGATTAGCTGACATAGACTTGATAAGCAAAACAAATAGCGAATTTAATATTTTTATATTATTAGCTGATCTTTGTCTCACGCTTTACCACGGAGAAATCACCAAAAATTTCTCATTAAATTACGAGTATGAGTAATTGCTAATGGCAACCAATTTTTTTATCAAAAAAGTAATCTAACCAATGACAGATATCGGTATTTTAGGAGGCACTTTTGATCCCATTCATCTTGGCCATACTCTCCCAGCTAAGGCCGTTGCTGATTACCTATCGTTATCTAAAATACTATTAATTCCCGCTAGTATTCCGCCACATAAAGCAACACCTAATGTCAGTGCAAAACAACGTGCCCAAATGGTTCATTTAGCCTGTAGCAACGAGCAATTATTTACCTGTGATGAACGAGAATTAAATCGTGATGGTAATTCTTATACCATTGATACATTAAAAGAATTAGCGAAATCATATCCCCAACAAACACTTTATTTTATTGCCGGGTTAGATTCATTATTTACATTTACGCGTTGGCATAAACACAAAGAAATTTTATCTCTGTGTCATTTAGTCATAAATACAAGACCTAATTATCAATTAAGCCACATTGATGAAGCTACTAAAGCACTATTAACTAATCACCAAGTTCAAACAGTTAACGAATTAAAAAGACACAAAGCAGGTAAAATTTTATTACTTCCTAACACCCTTCCCTCGTATCACAATCATTTGAATCTCAATATTTCATCAAGTGAAATTCGACAGAAGTTGAGCATTCAACAAGATTGCCAGCCACTGTTAGCACCAAATGTGTTTACTTTTATCAACCAGAATAAACTTTACCGCTAATCATTTTGTAAACCTATATTTATGAGGTGACTTTTTCAAGTACAGATAACTTGAAAAATTATTACCTTATTATTGTAATATTTACTCTATTTAGAATGATCATTTATTTATTCATCTTAGTATTAATGTTAATATCCACAGATTGTGCTTATCCAAATTTTAAGCATTGTAAAAAATTAACTAAATTATAGGAAGTTCCCCTTGCAAACCGAAGCACTTAACGCATTTGTAATTGAAAAAATTGAAGACATGAAAGGCAAAGATATTGTCTCTATCAACATTAGCGACAAATCAAGCTTTGCCGACTATATGATTATTTGCTCAGGTAACTCAAACCGCCACGTAAAATCAATTGCCCAATCTATAGCAATTGAATGTAGAGCAGCAGGCTGTGAACCTCGCAGCATGGAAGGTAATGATGTTGGTGAGTGGGCATTAGTTGATTTGAACGATATTATTGTTCACGTTATGACCAATGAGCAACGTGATAAATATAACTTAGAACAACTATGGTCTGAATAACTGCCCATAAAAGATAACTAAAAGCATAGGTACTAATTAATTTTTTATGAAGTTAACTTTATATGCGGTAGGCACCAAAATGCCAAGTTGGGTTACTCAGGGCTTTAATGAGTATGCTCGACGTTTCCCTCGCGACCTGTCCTTTAATTTAGTAGAAATTTCTGCAGGTAAACGTGGAAAAAATGCTGATATCACGCGCATTTTAGAAAAAGAAGGCGAACAATTATTGGCTGCTATTCCTAAAGGTAGCCGAATTGTTACTTTAGAAGTTGAAGGTAAGCCTTGGACTACACCACAACTAGCTAAGCAGCTTGAGCGTTGGCAATTTGATGGTAGAGATGTTGCTTTATTAGTTGGCGGACCAGAAGGCTTAGCACCAGCTTGTATCAAGGCCAGTGAGCAAAAATGGTCTCTGTCACCACTTACCTTACCTCATCCTATGGTTAGAATTCTTATTGGTGAAAGCTTATATCGTGCATGGAGCGTAAATAACAATCACCCATATCATAGAGAATAATCAGTGATATTTCAGCATACATTTATTTATCATATAATTAATGGTAAACGTGTTGAAAGTATTTTTTTTACCTATTACATTCAGATAATCTTTATCTATAATTACTTCCTAGGGCGCAGTTAATGGCACCTCGTCGCATTATTATTCGCAACCATAGTTCAGAAGCTAATTTATTTGCTCGTCGAACTTTTATTGCCTTTGCTGGTGTTTTATTACTGCTAATAATATTATTTAGTAATGTTTATTCTTTACAAGTCAATTCTTTCGAAAAGTATCAAACGCGTTCTAATTCAAACCGTATAAAATTACTGCCTGTAGCGCCAAACCGTGGATTAATTTATGATCGTAACGGTATTATTCTAGCTGACAACAAACCTATTTATAGCCTTGCGGTAATCCCTGAAGACGTAGAGAACTTAGCAACTAGCATTCAAGAAATAAGCACTCTTCTTGATATAAGTGCAGACAGACAAGAGAAGTTTTTTAAAGCGGCAAAACGTAAACGTCGATTTAAACAAATTGAACTACAACCTCGTTTAAGTGAACAACAAGTTGCACTTTTTTCAGTAAATCAGCATAAATTCCCCGGTATTTTTATTGATGCTCGTTTGAAGCGTTATTACCCCTTTAGTGAACTGACAACCCATAATTTAGGCTATGTTGCTCGAATCAATCGTAAAGATGCAAATAAGCTAAAACGACAAGGTAAGTTTGAAAACTATGCTGCTACTCATGGTATTGGAAAGCTTGGTATTGAAAAATATTATGAAGAATTATTACATGGCACCATTGGCCATCAAGAAGTTGAGATAAATAACCAAGGGAGAATTCTTCGAACCTTAAGTTATACCCCCCCTGTACAAGGTAAAGATCTAACACTAACGTTAGATATAGAGTTGCAAATGATCGCTAAACGGGCGCTTTCAGGTAAGCGTGGCGCAGTGGTTGCCATGAACCCACGTACTGGTGGAATTTTAGCTATGTATTCTAACCCTAGTTACGATGGTAATTTGTTTGTTCATGGTATTAGTAGTAAAAACTACAAAAAATTACTTAATTCAAAAGATTTACCCTTAATTAATCGAAGTGTACAAGGTTACCCTCCCGCTTCCACAGTAAAGCCCTTCTTGGCATTGACGGGTTTAGAAGAAAAAGTTATTACAGAAAACACTAAAATCTGGGATCCAGGCTGGTATCAACTAGAGGGTTTACCTAATAAATATCGAGACTGGAAAAAATGGGGCCATGGTTGGGTAAATTTAACCAAAGCCATTGAACAGTCATGCAACATTTACTTTTTTGATTTGGCTTTTAAGCTTGGTATTACAAAAATTAGTACCATGATGGAAAAGTTTGGTTTTGGTGATTACACGGGTATTGATATATACGAAGAAAGTCGTGCCATAATGCCAAGTGTTGCGTGGAAGCGTACTCGTTATAATAAACCTTGGTATACCGGAGAAACACTTTCTGTTGGCATTGGGCAAAGTTATTGGACCGTAACACCATTACAATTAACACAGGCTATTACCACGTTAGTTAATCATGGAGAGCGAAAAGCCCCACACTTTTTAAAGGCTATTAAAGAAGTAACTACAGACCAAGATGGATCGACTCAAAGTGCTTTAGAAGATGTTATTTATGAAGAGCAAGCCCCTTTAGTACTTAAGCAAGATAAGCATTGGGATATTGTTCTTAAAGCCATGCATAATACGGTTCAAAAATTAGGTGCTACCGCTCATGCTCCATTCAAAGGCTCTAAATATGACGCTGCTGGTAAAACGGGTTCAGCACAGGTTGCTCGTATAAAACAAAATGAAAAATATGATGCGAATAAAACACAAGAAAATAAACGTGATAATGCCATGTTCATTGCCTTTGCACCTTATAAAAATCCAGAAATAGTTGTTGCTGTTGCGATAGAAAACGTTGCTAAAGGTGGTGGCGGTGCCAATGCAGCCCCTGTTGCGAGACAAATTATGGATCAATACTTTGGAAATAGAGAAATTACTTCTAGCATTGATTACGCATCTAGCCAAGTAACTGCTGAGACAGAACAACATCAGCACCAAGCACATTTTCAAGAGAGTGATTAATGCGTAGTAGCGGCCAAGACCAGCAAAAAAAAATCAGTGTGTGGCAAAAGTTACATATCGACTTGCCTTTACTGCTAGGTATCTTATCACTAATGGCACTTGGCCTATTTATTGTTTTTAGTGCCGGTGGTCAAAGTATCGATATAGTCTATCGCCAAGCTATTAGATTAGGTGTTGCGATTGTGGTAATGCTAGCGATAGCCCAGATTCCGCCCTTATCCTATCGAAAATGGGCTGTACCTGTTTTTATATTAGGGATATTAATGTTAGTGGCGGTATTACTTTTTGGTCATGTTGGTAAAGGCGCACAACGTTGGCTCGATTTAGGCTTTATGAAATTTCAGCCTTCTGAAATTATGAAGTTAATTGTACCCATTATGATTGCTTGGTTTATTAGCCAAGACAACTTACCAGTTAAAATTTCCACCATTTTGTGGGCATTTACCCTCGTACTCATACCAACCTTGCTCATTGCAAGACAACCTGATTTAGGTACTTCGTTACTAATTGCCAGTTCAGGCATTTTTGTTATCTTTCTTGCTGGTGCTAGTTGGAAGCTAATTGCTATTTGTATTGGTTTAGGCTCAGCATTCGCTCCCATTTTATGGATGTTTTTGATGAAAGATTATCAAAGACAGCGGGTTATGACATTTTTAAATCCAGAGCAAGATCCTCTTGGTTCAGGTTATCACATTATCCAGTCTAAAATAGCTATTGGCTCAGGCGGAATAGAAGGTAAAGGGTGGTTACAAGGTACACAATCACAATTAGAATTTCTCCCTGAACGTCATACCGATTTTATCTTTGCCGTTTTCAGTGAGGAGTTTGGCTTAATTGGTGTCGCTGTTTTACTTGCCGTATACTTATTTATCGTTATGCGCGGCTTATGGATTGCAGTAAATGCTCAACATTCATTTACCAAGCTGTTAGCTGGTAGTATTACGTTAACCTTTTTTGTCTATGTTTTTGTTAACATTGGTATGGTTTCAGGTTTATTGCCTGTTGTAGGAGTACCTTTGCCCTTGGTGAGTTATGGTGGCACATCAATGGTGACATTACTCGCAGGATTTGGCATGCTAATGGCTATTAGTACTCATCGACGGTTTCATACCTAATGATAAGTATATTTTACTAACTTTCTTTTAGCGGCTTCATTAACTAACTGCAAGATTAACGACCAAAAAATTGGCCTAGATAAAAAATATTATGAAAATACCCTATATATTATTCTTCTTTATTTTACTTCCGCTACTCAATGCTTGTAGTTCTAGCTCTAGTCGCTATCAACATGCTCACGACAGTACTCCGAGTAGACTTCCCAACCAAGCAGAATTAAAAGATGCGATTCCAAGGGGTGAAAAATATAGTCGAGGTGGCAACAAAAATTATCAAGTGCGTGGTATAAACTATCAGGTATTAACCCATGCTGATAATTTTGAAGAAACAGGCATTGCCTCTTGGTATGGCAGAAAATTTCACGGGCATTTAACGTCAAATGGCGAAATTTATGACATGTATGCAATGAGTGCAGCGCATAAAAACTTACCTTTACCAACCTATTTAAAAGTGACTAATTTAGCTAATAATAAATCGGTAATAGTTCGCGTTAATGATCGAGGCCCTTTTCATGAAAAACGTATTATTGACTTGTCATACAGTGCAGCCTATAAGCTAGACATGTTAAAAACGGGTACTGCTCAAGTCAAAATAACCAGTATCACCAAGATTGAAAGCGATATCACTACTTTAAAAATAAACAAAATAGAAGTCCCTGCAAAGTTATCACATAACTCACTGAACTCACTAATCACTAAAGAATACATTCAAGTATTTGCGACAAGTAAAGTTGAACTAGCAAAAAGAACAGCTGATTCATTATCAAAAGAGCTATCGCAAAAAGTTAATTATCCAGAAGAAAATGGAATTTATCGCATTCAAATAGGTCCAATTGCAGATAGTGTACTAATCAACGAATTACTGCTTAAGTTAAGGCAAGGAGATTATCCAAATGCCTACTTGAGAAATCTATAATATTTCGCAAAATAGTCGCTTTATTAAATTAAATAATGGATCGTAAATAGTTTTTACAATTCCTCCGTAGCTAAGCATGAAAGAGATGATATACTTTCTTTTTGTTATGTTAAAACATTTGCTTATTCACCCTATTACTAAAAGTTATGTCATAAAATTATGCCTTTAAAATTTAAAAAAAATGCGCGTGCATTGTTCAAAATAATATCTGCAACCTTGCTAGGTTCAACTTTAACTTTTTCAGCCATTAGTCATGCTGTAACTATCATACCCGATGCTCCTCAAATTAATGCAAAAGGCTTTATATTACTTGATTTTACTACTGGTAAAGTTATTGCAGAAACTAATGCTGATATGCAGTTAGCTCCAGCAAGTTTAACTAAAATGATGACAAGCTACATCATAGGAAAAGAGTTAGAAAGTGGAAATATCTCTAGTAATGATAAGGTTATGATCAGCGAAAATGCTTGGGCTAAGAACTTTCCTGATTCATCAAAGATGTTTATTGAAGTTGGAACAGAAGTCCCAGTAAACCTTTTGAATCAAGGAATTATTGTTGCTTCTGGCAATGATGCTTGTGTTGCAATGGCTGAGCATATTGCAGGTAGTGAAAGTGCTTTTGCTGACTTAATGAATGCACACGCCGAACAATTAGGCATGTCGAGTTCATTTTTTGAAAATAGTCACGGCTTAGACAGCTCTTCTCATATGACGACTCCTCGTGATATGGCGACTCTGGCAAGCGCGATTATTCGTGATGTGCCGGATGAATATGCTATTTATAAGCAAAAATCATTTACTTATAACAATATCTGTCTCTTATACACATCTGACGCTGCCGACGAAGAGGATAG
>OJGT01000192.1_pt1 | contig 10634 bp, 8 predicted proteins | sample 1595031 | NCBI WGS metagenome assembly OJGT01 (sample SAMN05416857, study PRJEB24817) | seawater metagenome | isolation source: Sea water | place: Canada:Atlantic | collected 2013-11 | reverse complement strand
TACGAGATTCCTCTACGTCTCGTGGGCTCGGAGATGTGTATAAGAGACAGTTGTAGCAATATCTATTACCGTTAAAATAGCATCGTCTTCATTTGAGGTATAAATAATTTTCCCGTTTGGGTGAAGGGCAATTGTTTCAGGGTCTTCACCCGATGGTAATTCACCTACAATTTCTTCGGTCGATAAATCGAGTATTTGAATACGATCAGAATCACTCGCACATATATAGGCAAGTGATTGATCATGATTAAAAATTATACCTCTAGGTCTTTGGCCCACGGGAATCTCTTTAATCACTTTTTGTTGTTTAAGGTCTATTACCGAAATATTATCGTCTTTTTCATTGGTAACGTATGCAAGCTCATTTGCTGATACCAATAAACTTGGGGTGAGCAAAAGCAAAGTAAATAAATATTTAATTTTCATAATATTCCTATTAACAAATGATGTTTTATGATGACTGAATAAACGGTTAATTTGCATTGCAATGAGATTCCTTTTTATCAAAGCCTAACGTGTCTAGCTCGGTAACTGGGTGCAAAATCCCTGCTTGTGGAGATTGAGAAACCAAACCATGAGGCTGTACCAAAGCCATTGGCATTCTCAATTGCCCGTTCCAAGAGCGGTAACTTAGTTTTCGTCCTTTATAAGCCGCTAGTTTGAAATCATCTGATTTAATATGATCTATTAAAATTTTTATTTCAGACGCATTTGTTTTATGTACGGCTTGTGCAACTGTTCTAACGGCAAGATAACCGTTAAAGTCAATTTCATTCATATAGCGGTTAGTCAATTTTTCAAAGCGCGTTTGTAATTGTGCTGCTCCCCATTGTTCTATTACTTTGTGCCAAGATAACGCCTCAAGCCCAGCAGAGCCAACTACAGGTCGAGGAAGGTAAGTATTGAATGGAATATACTCAGCAAAATCTTTTGTATTATCTGCAACATACACTACATCATAATCTTTAGATGTTTGTGTAAACAGTGGTATTTCTTGTTGAGCACTTCGTCTTAAGTCGGTATTAAAGTTCCATGTTTTTTCTGCGATTACTTTAAGGCCATAACGTTTTGCTGAGCGTTTAAAAGAGTTAGCTAGAGCAATGTCTGCTGGCTTTTCACCTCGAATAAGTAATACTTTATTTAAACGACGGTAAAGTAGCCATTGAGCTAATGCATCAGATTTCATTGCATAACTAGGCGCCGTATGTAAAACCCTATTTAAACAGTGGTTGTCACGCAAGTTATTTGAAAACTCGCTAATATTAAATAATAAAATGTTTTTATTCTGTGCCCATTCATTGATTTCATTTAAGACAGGTATTGAAGCATCAAGGATGAAAATGTTTTTTCCTCCTTTAAATTCTTGCTTTAAATGGTTAATTAGTTTTTGTTGGTTGGAAAATTCATAAGATGTAAGAGCGAAATGTTGCTGCAAAAATTTTCCTGTTGTATTTGAATCATCTATTGCTAAGTTAGCGCCTTGGTAACCACTGTCTTTTGCCATTTCTAAAATATTAGATAAGGCTGGAGCTTGTTGTTTATGTAACATTAGGTAAGTGATTTCAATAGATAAAGGAAGTGCATGGGTAGTAAAGCTAATTAAAAAGCTAGATAAAAAAGCAAAAGATATAAAGCAAGTAGCCGCTAATTTTTTCCAAAGGTTTTGTTTTTGCATTGTATTTAAATCTCAATTAGAGAAGCTATAACGTCTTAGTATATTTATCATCATATAGTAGTAATGGATAAAATTACAATATAAGTATTAACGATTAATTACAATTAACTTATTGTTATTAAAGTGTTTGTTGTTGGTTTTTATGGTTAGAGTTAATGATAATCATACTAAAGGATGAGGTGAACGTATCTAAAGTACAATTCGGAAATAACAAAGTATTCGATAGACTAGCTTCATACAATTTGAAAGTAGATCCAAGAGGTTTTAATAATGACTAAGTTAAATTTTAAGCAAACGTGCTTGATTGCCTGTATATCTTTGTTTTCTTATGGTGCATCTGGTCATGGATCGGTAACACCACAATCAATAGACACATCCGACTTGCCGCAATTAGGCGAAGAATGGATTGAAGAAAACCCTTATCGTGAGCTAACCGGTGATGTGCGTGAAAAAGTATTAACACTTGGTGCCTCAGCATATAATCAAAACTGTGCTCGTTGTCATGGCCTAGGTGGTATTTCTGGCGGTATAGCCCCCGATTTACGTATGCTAGCAGCAGATTATGATGGTGACGAATGGTATGGTTATCGTGTACAAAATGGTGCAGTACGTAATGGCGCTGTTTATATGCCTAAAATGACAGAGCATTTATCGCAAGAGGCACTTTGGTCTGTTCGTACTTGGTTAGAGTCAGTCAGCAATGAAGAAAAGTAACCCTTATTTACTTTTCTTTGCCTTTAGCTGTTGCTTGCTTCTTTGTGCAACAGCTTTTTCACGCTCTTATGATGATATTATCGAGAGTGATGAAATCGTTATCGCTGTCTACAGTGACTTCCAACCTTTCTCTTATATAGAAAATGAAAAAGAGAAAGGCATAGATGTTGATTTAGCACATGCCATAGCAAAAAAACTCGGTGTTAAACTTCGACTTCGTTGGATGACTGCTGATGAAAATGTTGATGATGATTTACGCAATAATCTTTGGAAAGGGCATTTTCTTAATCGTACCGTTGCAGACTTAATGTTAAGAGTACCATACGATAAGGCTTACTCTCTTTTACGTGACGACATCGGCGAGTTAGTTCACCAACATGTGCATATGTTCGCACCTTTTCATACTGAATCTTGGAAAATAATCTTTAATAGTAAAAAAATTGAGTCAGTAGAAACGATGGCTGTGTTCCAATACCATGATATTGGTGTTGAAGTAGACTCTATTCCGCAATTTTATCTTACCTCTGCCTTTCAAGGGCGCATGAGAGATCGTGCCAAACAATACCCAACAATTATTGAAGCCATAAATGCTATGACTGAAAGTAAAGTTGATGCTGTTATGGGGCTTTCTAGCCAAATTAGTCACTATCAAGGTGAGTTAGCTAAGGATGAATATCCGCTAGCAACCAATGCGTTTCCTATGATTGGACGACAACAGTGGGATATAGGGATGGCAGTTAAAGCCGACTATCGACAGTTAGGTTATGCCGTGGGAGATATTGTTGACAACATGGTCAAGACAGGTGCAATGCACGCTATCTTCGCCAAATACAATGCCACCTATAAAATTCCAGATCTTTATAAAACCGCAGAATAAGTACTCATCCTAAATGATGAGGTAAATTCATACTGCTGTGCAGTGGTTAAGATAAGAGCAACATTTTATGATTAATTCAACCTGCATAATTCAAATAAATTTAGCAAGTTACATCTAGGTATAAATAGCAGAAAAAGTAAATTGTAGATTCAATTCCATGGGGAAAAAACAATGATTAAAACGACTAAAACAAAAGCATTGTCATTATCGATGATGGTCTCATTCGCGCTAACAGGCATGGCAAATGCCAATGTAACCGACAAAGATATTTTAAATGACCAAGCGACAACAGATGATGTTGTTTCATATGGTCTAGGCCTTAAAGGACAGCGTTATAGTCCGTTAAGTAAAATTAACACGGAAACGGTTAAAGATATGCGACCTGTTTGGGCTTTTTCACTAGGTGGAGAAAAACAACGTGGACAAGAATCACAACCCGTAATTAAAGATGGAGTTATGTATATTACAGGCTCTTATTCACGAGTTTTTGCAATTGATGCGAGAACCGGTGAAGAATTATGGCAATACGATGCACGATTACCTGACGGAATAATGCCTTGTTGTGATGTTATCAACCGTGGTGTTGCTCTATACGGTAACTTAGTTATTTTTGGTACGCTAGACGCTAAACTTGTAGCGCTTAATAAAGACACAGGTAAAGTTGTTTGGAAAAAGAAAGTTGAAGATTATAAAGCAGGTTACTCAATTACTGCTGCACCAATTATCGTAAAAGGTAAAGTCATTACAGGTGTTGCTGGTGGTGAGTTTGGTATCGTAGGTAAAGTTAGAGCGTATGATGCTAAGAATGGTAAAATAGTATGGGAACGCCCTACTGTTGAAGGCCATATGGGTTATATCTGGAAAAACGGTAAGAAAACAGATAATGGCATTTCTGGTGGTAAACCAGGACAAACATGGCCTGGCGATTTATGGAAATCAGGTGGTGCGGCTCCATGGAACGGCGGTACATATGATGCTGATGTAGATTTATTATTCTTTGGTACAGGTAACCCTGCACCGTGGAACTCACATTTACGCCCAGGTGATAACTACTTCTCATCATCACGTTTAGCGATTGACCCTGATACAGGTAAAATTGTTTGGCATTTCCAAACTACACCACATGATGGTTGGGATTTTGATGGTGTAAATGAGTTAGTTTCTTTTGACTACAAGCAAAATGGCAAAACGGTAAAAGCCGCTGCTACTGCTGACCGTAACGGTTTTATGTATGTACTTAACCGTGAAAATGGTGACTTTATTAGAGGTTTCCCTTTTGTTGATAAAATTTCTTGGGCTTCTGGCTTAGATAAGAAAGGTCGTCCACTTTATATTGAAAGCAACAGACCAGGTGATCCAGCTGACTCTAAAGATGGTAAAAAAGGTAAAATGATTGAAGCAACACCATCTTTCTTAGGTGGTAAAAACTGGATGCCAATTGCTTACAGTAAAGATACTGAATTGTTTTATGTTCCATCAAACGAATGGTCAATGGATATTTGGAATGAACCAACAGCATACAAAAAAGGTTCTGCTTACTTAGGTGCAGGTTTCACGATTAAAGCAATCAATGATGATTACATTGGTGTGTTAAGAGCGATGGATCCTAAAACGGGTAAAGAAGTTTGGCGTTACAAGAACTACTCTCCACTTTGGGCAGGTGTGTTAGCAACTGCGGGTGACTTAGTCTTTACGGGTAACCCAGAAGGTTACTTATTAGGCTTAAATGCTAAAACAGGTGAAGTTGAGTATAAGTTCAACACTGGTTCAGGTGTAGTTGGTTCTCCAGTTACATGGGAAATGGATGGTGAACAATATGTTTCTGTATTATCTGGCTGGGGTGGCGCTGTTCCTTTATGGGGTGGTGATGTAGCTAAACGTATCAAACACTTAAACCAAGGTGGTAGTGTTTGGACATTTAAACTACCTAAATAGACAACATATAGTTTATTTAATCTAAGACTAAAAAAGGTTGCCATTGGCAACCTTTTTTTTGTCTGTTGAACACTATAATCGTTACTTATTTTTTCTTTTAAACTGATCACCACTAAAGCGAGTTAAACCTTTTTGTGATTTTTGTTTAGGGTTACGCTTATTTTGCCCTGGACTTGTTTTATATCCTTGAGCATTGTTTTTACCTTGGCGATTTTTTTGACCACGGTTTTGTTCACTGCGTGTTTCTCTTGGTACTAAACAATTTGGTGTAGAGCCGATTAACTTACTCAGACCCATTTTGACTAATGCTTTACGTATTTCTGGCCAATTCACTGGATCATGATAACGTAATATTGCTTTATGTAATCGCCTTTGTATCGCCCCTTTTGGCACAGGCACAGAACCATCTTCTTTGGCGAGGTTTTTACTGGTGATATTACGTAAAGAGTTTAACTCAGTGTGATATAACGTTGTTGCATTCGCCAAGGGCGACGGATAAAAATTCTGTACTTGATCTAACTTAAAGTTATTGTCTTTGAGCCATAAGGCTAAATTAACCATGTCTCTGTCGGTAGTACCGGGGTGTGCAGAAATAAAGTAAGGAATTAAATATTGCTTTTTACCAGCAAGTTTAGAGTAATGATCAAACATTTCCTTAAACTTGTCATAACTCCCCATACCCGGCTTCATCATATTATTTAATGGGCCTTCTTCAGTATGTTCAGGTGCTATTTTTAAATAACCCCCAACATGATGGGTTGCAAGCTCTTTAACGTATTCAGGATCTTTTATGGCTAAATCATAACGAACGCCCGAAGCAATCAATATTTTTTTAATGCCTTTAACCTTTCTCGCTTTTCGATAAAGCTCAATGGTTGGAGCATGATCGGTATCTAAATGTCCACAAATAGTTGGCCATACACAAGAAGGTTTACGACAGGTTGCTTCAGCTTTTTCACTCTTACAGTTAAGTTGATACATGTTGGCGGTTGGCCCGCCTAAGTCAGAAATTACACCTGTAAAACCCGGCACTTTAACTTTGATGTCTTCAATTTCATTAATAATAGATTCGTGCGAGCGAGATTGAATAATTCGACCTTCATGCTCTGTTATTGAACAAAAAGTACAACCACCAAAACAACCTCGCATAATATTTATCGACGTTTTAATCATGTCATAAGCTGGAATTTTAGCTTTACCGTAACTTGGATGAGGAACACGTTGGTACGGTAAACCAAACACACCATCCATTTCTTCAGTAGATAATGGTTTTGCTGGTGGGTTTAACCAAATAATACGGTTACCATGACTTTGCACTAATGGTTTTGCCGAAGTGGGATTAACTTCTTGGTGAAAAATTCGTGATGCGTGAGCATATAAAGTTTTGTTATTTTTAACTTGCTCAAATGTGGGTAAGTTTATATAAGTTGTTTCCCACGGCTTAGCTTTTTCTTTCCATGATTTGTTTCTATTGTATGTTGACGTGTCAGCATTAATATCAATAACTTGTGCTGTTTTTGTAACGTCTTTTTCGACATCTACAGTTTTGGATTGTTGAGTGTTATCGTCACATGACTGTGGTGTCATATCTTGATATGGACTTGGAATAGGATCGATTTTTCCAGGTCTGTCAATATTACGTGAATCAATGCCTTTCCAACCGGGCAAAGCTTCTTTGGCCAAAAAGGCGCTACCGCGTACGTCGGTAATGGTTTTAACATTATCACCACGGGCGATACGATGGGCAATTTCAATTAATGGACGTTCAGCATTACCGTAGATTAGTAAATCGGCTTTAGAGTCAAATAAAACTGATTGGCGTACTTTATCAGACCAGTAATCATAATGAGCAATTCGTCGTAAGCTAGCCTCTATACCACCAATAACAACCGGTACAGCTTTATAGGCTTCTTTACAACGTTGAGTGTAAGCAGTAACAGCGCGGTCAGGACGTTTGCCACCTTCATCATTTGGCGTATAAGCATCATCATGGCGCATTCTGCGTTCGGCAGTGTAACGGTTTATCATAGAATCCATATTGCCAGCGGTTACACCAAAAAATAAATTAGGTTGACCTAATTCCATAAAGGCATCTTTTGATTTCCAATCAGGTTGAGCGATAATACCTACTCTGAAGCCTTGTGATTCTAGCATACGACCAATAATTGCCATGCCAAAGCTTGGGTGATCAACATAAGCATCACCGGTCACAATGATAATATCGCAACTATCCCAGCCAAGTTGATCCATCTCTTTTCGTGACATAGGTAAAAATGGCGCAGTACCATAGCATTCAGCCCAATAAAGGGGATAAGAAAATAGATTTTTATCGGTTTCTATATTTTGTGATGGCTTAGACACAATGAACTCTGTTTGGAAGTAATGGCGGCGAATTATATCACCATTAATCTGGTGGATATAATACTAATTTTTAGCGCTGATCATGATGTCAGGTATAACAATTATGCTAATAACAGCATAAAAATGGCTAATTATAAATTGAGTTTTTATTAATACAGGGAGTAATTAAATGGGAATAACGATTAAATATTATTGTGCATATATATCGAAGAAAAAATACAGGGTAGTAGCGATACTTGCTGCTATCACAAAGTTTCTAACGTATTGTTGAGGTAATTTACGTGATAAGTGCGCTGCGGCATAACCACCTGCGAGTGTGCCGCATAATACGATTGTGCCTTCATACCAAGCAATAACATCATTTAATGTAAAAATTACAATAGCAATCAATGAAACGGCTGATGATACTAATAACTTTAAACCATTCATTGCGTTGATATTAGTATGTCCAGCTAGGGCTAAGTAGCTTAACGATACTATGCCTAATCCAGCATTAAAAAACCCACCATAAAGAGAAACACCAAAAAGTAAAACTAATAAGAAAAAACCACCAAGGGCTGATGCATGCTGGTGTCTAAATGCCATTTTTTTTAGTTGTGTATTAATTTTTCCACCAAAAATAAAGAGCGAAGTTGCAAAAAGAAGCAACCAAGGAATAGCCTCTCGAAAGACAGATTCAGGTGTTTTCAACAACAACCAAGCACCTGAAATACCCCCTAGTAAACTAATGATAATTATTTTTACTAGTTCATTTTTATGAGCGGATATTTCTTGTCGAAAAGCATAAGTTCCACTCATATAACCTGCACATGAAGCAAAAGTATTTGTAGCATTGGCGGTGATAGGAGAAATACCAACAGCAATAAGTGCGGGAAAAGTGATAAAACTCCCGCCACCAGCAATAGAGTTAAGAACGCCGCCAAAAAAGCCTGCAAGCAACAGAAGTAGTATTTCAAAGAGCATTATTAACAACATACCTGTAAGAATAAAAAGAGAAAGAACGATATCATATTTGTATTAGGTGCAATAGATTGAATCAATTACATAAAATAAATTTTTTCTCAGTGGATTTAAAGCGCAAACTTTGATGTGTTGAAAATAATCATACTTAGCGTGTTTTATTTAACCTGACAATGACAAACATTGCTACTGTGACTCTGTAAATATTCAAAATGAAAGTTTAACGTAATTATTGTGAAAATGTATAAAATAATCTCCAGATGAACAAGTCATAATTTATATTATCAATATTCATTATAGTTATTTTTATTAGATATAAAACACAAAATTTAATCTATTTATCAATTGATTAAATATTATGCTCTTGTATACTTCTATGAATTTTTTTTGAACTATTTCGGATCTATCTTAATGAATACATTGTTAATTAGACTTAAAGTTAAGTCTAAACTATTACTCTTAATATTTGCTTCTTTAACTGCTTTAGTTGCCGTAATGCTATTTTCAATGAAAATATTAAATCAGAATTTATTAGAAGACAGGCATACTAAAACTACCCATTTAACTGAAGCTGCAACCGATGTTGTAAATTATTTTTATCAGCAATCACAAAAGGGAATGTTCACTGAAAAAGAAGCACAGACACATGCATTAGCATCTTTAAGTGCAATGAGGTACGGAGGTAAGGAATACTTTTGGGTAAATTCACTTGATTACATCATGCTTGCACACCCAAAACAAAAACTGATTGGTCAAGATATAAAAAATATTAGTGATCCAAACGGTATACACTTATTTGTTGAAATGGTTCGTATAGTCAAAGCTCAAGGAGAGGGCTTTGTTGAATACCAATGGGACAGAGCGGGTAGCAATGAACATGTAGATAAAATATCTTATGTGAAGTTATTTCAACCTTGGGGTTGGGTAATAGGTACAGGAATATATTTAGATGATGTCAATGATATTTTTTGGGATAGCGCCATGAATATTGCTGCAGAAGTCTTATTGTTCTTCTTATTTATTGCTTGGTTATCTTATAAAATTAGTAAAACTATTTATAAGCCATTAAATGATATGCGTGAGGTAATGGTAGAAGTTAACAACACGAATAATCTATCACTCGCTCTAAAAGTAAATGGCAGTGATGAGTTTGCAGAAATCAGTAATATATTCAATGAAATGCTTGGTAATTTTAGAAGTGTGTTATTAAAAATTTCAGAATCATCATGCAGTTTAGCATCTCAAGCCGAAGAGTTATCTGCAGTTACTGAACAAATAAATCAAGGTATGTATGAACAGCATAATGATGCAATGAGTGCAGATACAGCATCTAGTGAAATGGTATTAGCAATAAGAGAAGTAGCTGAAAATACACATAGAACTTTGGACTCTACTACCCAAGCAACAGACAACACTAATCATTGTGTCGTTGTTCTTGATAAGAACTTGGTTTCTATTGATGAACTTAATATGAGAATTCAAGAGTCTGTCGAACAAATATCAGAGTTAAAAAATGCGAGTACAAACATTGGAGAGATTGTTAATACAATACAGGGAATTGCGGAACAAACTAATTTACTCGCTTTAAATGCTGCGATAGAAGCAGCAAGGGCTGGTGAACAAGGTCGTGGTTTTGCAGTTGTTGCAGATGAAGTGAGAACCTTAGCAAGTAGAACGCAAGAATCTACTGCAAATATCACGTCGGTCATTGAAATTCTACAGCTAGGAGTTGGTCAAGCCGTAAGCAATATGGAGCAATGTCAAGAACGCACAAATTCAAGTGTTGTACTGGCAAAAGAGGCTGGAGATTTAGTTCAACAGATGCAAACAAAGATGCTTGAAGTTACAAGCCTGGCAACGATGGTGAGTGCTGCAACTGAAGAACAAAGTGCTACTACTGAACAAGTGAAAGATATTATTAATAAAATTAATGTCATGACTGATCAAACGACTGCTAGTGCATCACATACCGCTCAATCAAGTGAAAGTTTGGCAAAGTATGCTGTTGAGCTAAATGATTTGGTTTCCTCCTTTAAAATATAAATTTTTTAGCAAGTTTATTGCTGTCTCTTATACACATCTGACGCTGCCGACGAAGAGGATAGTGTAGAT
>OJGT01000191.1_pt1 | contig 10641 bp, 12 predicted proteins | sample 1595031 | NCBI WGS metagenome assembly OJGT01 (sample SAMN05416857, study PRJEB24817) | seawater metagenome | isolation source: Sea water | place: Canada:Atlantic | collected 2013-11 | reverse complement strand
TCTACACTATCCTCTTCGTCGGCAGCGTCAGATGTGTATAAGAGACAGGTATAAAACTGATAAATACGGGAGTAGCCACACGAGCCCATGGCGGAAGAGCTTGTACTAATCTACCAAAATGTCGGTCGTGTAGCTTTCGTGAAATAAACAGTTGGTATTCTTTTGTGTTTATTTTAACTAAAACGGGCCCGACTAATTGGGTATGAGAAAAATGGCTGCTGATTGTTTTATCAAACTCTTTCTCATCAATATAACGTTTAAGTGATTTTTGTTCTTTGGGAGGCAAGCGGAAAAGACTAGTAACCGTTGGATTATCTTCAACACTTTTTAACCAAAGATTATAAGGTGGTTTAATGAAGTGTTCATGTCTAATTGATTGTATTTGATCAATGCTTTTTAATTTACGGCGTATTATTTTTTTAGCTGTGCTCTTAAGTTGCCTTAACTCATGTCGCTGTGGCTCTTTACTCTCCACATTACTGTACATGTCACTTGATATTTGTTGTGAAATAAAGCGCGTACTAAAAATTGAAATGATAGTAATGAGCCAAAATGAAGCAAACACTTTGAAGGTTAAAGAAAAGAAAAACATCTTTATTTTCATGAATAACTTCATCAGTTAACTGCTCTCACCAACGAGAAATAAATAACCAGTACCACGCACTGTTTTGATTTTTTCTATATCACAATAAGGTGAAAATTTACGGCGAATATTGCTAACATGAACATCAATGCTTCGATCGAATGGCGCTAATTTTCTATTTAATACTTGTTCTGAAAGTGACTCTTTTGCAATGACTTTTCCACAGTTTTCCATAAGCATTGTTAAAATTTGATACTCGGTACCGGTTAAGGTAATCGCATTAGTATGGCAAGTAACAGATCGGGTTGCATGATTAAGCTCAATGTCATTAACAGCTAATATTGAACTATCCGTTGTGGTTTCTTGTTGGTGTTGCTGAGTAACAATATCAATACGACGTAAAATAGCCTTTATTCGAGCCAACAACTCTTGGTGGTGAAAGGGTTTAGCTAAGTAATCGTCAGCACCTAATTCTAAGCCTTTTACCTTGTCGCTATCATCACCTTTAGCCGTTAACATGAGAATGGGTGTTTTATACTCAGTACCTAGTGCTTTTAATACTTCAAAACCATTAAGTTTTGGCATCATAACATCGAGCAATATAAGATCAAACTCACCCTTGTAAGCAAGCTCTAAGCCTGATTGACCGTCAAAGCAACACTGAACTGTAAAACCTTGCTGGTTGAGATAGTCGACTAAAAGTTCAGCTAACTCATGATCATCATCAATTAATAATAAATTTTTTTTAATCAAGTGAAGCCCCATATCAGTTTATGTTTTCGTTACTTGAACAGGTAAAGTAACTGTTAAAACCTATCTTAACGCATTCATTATCATCTTATGATTTAACTTTGCAATCTTTACGCAACTTTTACATTGGCTTTACGTTTCTTCTCATAGGGATATTTATACTAGTTTGAGTTATTAAATTTTATAAATACAGTTTTGGAGAAAATTATGAATGTAACTAAATCAACTAAAGCTATTGTATCAACTATAGCGATTTGTGCTGTTATTGCTTTTACTAATGTATCGAGTGTTAATGCGTCGTCTAATGACAGTTTTTTTAATGAATCTAGAATGGGTGAAGGGCAAAAACATCGAGGAAATAAGCATAAGATGAAACGTATGGCTAAAGCGTTATCATTAAGTGCTCAACAAAAAGAGCAAATAAAAACAATAAAGTTAGAAGCTAGGGAGCAAGGGCAAGCACTACAAGCAACGATGACTGAGTTTAGAACAGCAAAGAAAGAACTCGTTCATGCAAAATCATTTGATGAGAATGCATTTAAAGCATTACAAGATAAATACCAAACTACTTTTGCACAATTAGCATTAATTAGAACTAAAGCTAAGCACTCTGTTTTTAATGTTTTAACCATTGAGCAACAAAATAAGTGGTTAAAAATTATTGAGAATAAAAAAGGTAGGGGCAACCGTAAAACAAATAATGGTTAATTCTTTATGCCCAAATAATGCGTTATATTTTAACGCTGTTTGGGCATTTTATTTTATGAAAGTATTTTTACTTAACTAAAAGACAGCTAGCTATCTAAGCTAAATGAGAACACCTTAGCCATTTTACTCTCTACAGGCTTTTCATCAACTTTAGCTGGTAAAAAACGCCACTTTTTAATTGCTTTGCGTATTGAGCTTTCAAAATAATTGATCTTTTTATGTTGAGCAAATCGTATATCTTTTATCTGACCATCAATATCAATAGTAAAGTCTACTTTTACTTCAATCTCAATGCCTCGGCGTTTGGCAATACTAGGATAAATAGGTACTACTGATTTAACTTGCTCTGCACTTTGCCATACAGGACTAATAGGAACAATGGACTTGTTTGTTATGGCAATAGGTTGTATCCATTCATCTTTTTGCCTAGAGATGTGATCAACAAAATTGTTGTTCATTGGCTTCATGCTTTTAAGGTAGGCTAAATCATTTTTTTTGGTCGTAATATTAGGTGCGTCGGTTGTTAATACTGTTAATGATTTATTGTTTTCTATTTTTACTTCTTTAAGAGGCTCGGACTGCAACAAAGATGCTGTTGCTTTAATTTGAGGCTGTGAGAAATTAGTTTTGACCGCTAGCTTTTTAGATACGTTAGTTAGCTTTTGTTTTTTAGTAATAACCGGAGAAACCGATGCTTTTAGCTCTGTTTGAGTAGGGCTTATTTGCTTCGTTGTTGCAGAAGAATTTTCAAATGAAGTTGACGATGCTGTTAATTGCATTTTTTCAACGGCTTTGGCTTGCTGACTTGAAGTGAAAGGAATCACTGATGCTACTAGTTGTTCAGGTTTTTCAGCTTGTGTTATATCTAATTTTGTTTGATTGGTTAATAACAGTTGAGCAATTGAGCTATTAGATATTAATTTATCCGTATGAATTGCGGTTTTTAGCTGACTCTTATCATTTTCTATATGATGAGATGATTCTTCATTATGCCAAATGTCGAGTAGTGGCATTGTTAATAATTGTTTGCTTGATAAAAGCAATACTGAAAATACAATTGTGACACTAGCAAACCACTTACTGATATTGTTTTTTGGGGCACAATGATGGTCAACTAAACGAATAACACGTTGTTTTAAATCACCGCCAGATGCCGCTACAGCGAGTTCAGGAATCGTATGATGATGTGCTTTCGCACATAAAGATGCGGTGTCAGTTAACGTATGAGCATAAGCAATAGCATCACCGCAATGTTGTACAGCAATATCATCACTGCAATATTCTCTTTCATTACGCATTTGCTTAGATATCCAGTGAACAGCTGGATGGAAAAACAATAATATTTCTACTAAGGTTTGAAAGAAATTAACTAAATAGTCATGTCGGCGAATGTGCGCTAGCTCATGTAATATTAGCATTTCCAATTGTGGTGTATTCAACCCACTCACCATGCTTGCAGGTATTAGAACCACAGGCTTAAGCCAACCAATTGCCATAGGCACATCAACTTTCAACGATATTAACAATTGAGGTGTAATGGTAAGCTTTATTTGTTTTGCAAGTTCATTAAATCTGGCTTGTAGTATTGGGCTTGGTGCGATGGTGCTTTGCTGTGGAAGGTTATTTATATTATATACTTGAATTAATAACTTTCCTGATAACAAGAAGATCGCAGCTAGCCAAAAAATAGCAAGATAAGGTAATAAAGAAGGTAATAAAGTTACTAACTCTCGATAACTATACAGTGTATGAGGCTGTTTTAATTCCTGAATAAATTCACTTAGTGCTAATGAATTCGTAACTGAGTATTCAGTTTGATAAATAATCGCAAAGGTAATAATAGGCAAAACAAAGTTAGCTACCATTGCTAAAGTTGATAATGCGTAGCGAACTTGCGGTTTACTGTCATTGAATATAAGTAATGCTGACTTTAATACTGCCGCCACTAGAACTCCTTGCCATATAAAATGCAATAAAGTCAGTGATAAACTAGTTAAAAATGGGCTAGTAGATAAAAGCGTCAACATGAATATTAAGTGTTACTTTTCTAATGATTTAAGTAATTGACGGATATCATCAATTTCTTCAGCTGAGGTTGACTCATCAATAGCCCGCATGACTAATTTTGATGTTGAGCCTCCAAATGCTTTACTGATTAAATCTTTAATCAAAGAGGATTGCGTGTGTGTTTCGCTATTTGCAGCAGCGTATACATGTGCACGGTTCGTTTCATCTCGAATAACTAATGCTTTTTCATGCATAATCTGCAAGATCTTTAAAACTGTTGTATAGCCTGTTTTTTGTGTGGTGCTCACAGCGTCATGTATCTGTCTAACAGTAGCTGGACCCATTTGCCAAAGAATATTCAGTAAAGTTAATTCCGCTTCTGTAGGCTTTACAGTTGATTTAGCACGCGCCATACTCTTGTCCTTTAATGGAATGTTGATCGTAAAATTGTATGATTACGAACGTAGTCGTAATCAGTATATGCTCATCCTATCCTGTGTTGAATTAATGAGCAACTTTTTTATTGTTCGGCACTATTAGTAGCTAAGTTTGCATATAATTCACCTAAACGAGTAACTGTTTTAGGGCCTGCTTCTGTAGGGAATTCAACCATATTTGGCGCAAAAGTACTGACAACAGTTGAACCTAATTTAAAGCGACCCATTTCATCACCTTTTTCAAATGTGATTGCGTCACTACCTTTTGCAGGATATTGCCATCTGAAAACATCATTGCCTGCAGGAGGAGTGATAGTGCCAGCCCAAGTCGTTTCTATGCTAGCGACAATGGTTGCGCCAACAAGCACCATAGCTAATGCGCCATGCTCAGTATCAAAAATGGTTACTACACGTTCATTACGCGCAAATAAGTCAGGTACATTATTCGCTGTTAGTGGGTTAACTGAAAATAGCTCTCCCGGTACATAAATCATCTCACGTAGTGTTGCAGCCATAGGCATATGGATTCTATGGTAGTCTTTTGGTGCTAAATAAATGCAAGAGAACTTACCTTTTTGAAAAGGAGCTGCAGTTCTTGAATCGCCACCTAATAAAGAGGTTAAGCTATAGTTAAAGCCCTTTGCTTGAATAAGCTTGCCCTCAACAATATCTCCTTGTTGTGATATTGCACCGTCTACAGGATAACAAAGAGAATTGTTATCAGGATTAATTATACGTGCACCGTCTTCTAATTCACGGGTGAAAAAGTCATTAAATGTTTCAAAATCACTAGCGTTTTTAAGTTTCGCTTCGGCCATATTAATTTTATAAGCTTTGATGAATATGCTTATTAATTTAGTAGTTAACCAACCCATTTTTGCTGCAGCTAACTTGCCAACTAAACGAGAAATAGCATGTTTAGGCATTGCATATTGTAGTGCTATTTTAATTCTGTCACCGATTGTATTTTTTACGGGTAATGTATTTGAAGATAAGTTTTCTGAAGACACTTTCTTTCCTTTAATTTATTAATCGATTAGTCATTAAATCGTGAAGTTAATTTGTTCTCGCCTAAACTAGCAATGATGCGCTGAAAGCTTGCAAGTCGTTTAGGATTAATTTGTTGCTCATTGGCGCCAGTTAACGCACAACCAGGATCATTAATGTGTTTACAGTCTCTAAATTTACATAAGCCCATAAAGTCATCAAATTCTGTAAAGCCTTTAAAAACTTGCTCAGGTGTTAAATGCCATAAACCAAATTCTCTAATGCCGGGAGAGTCAATTAAATCACCGCCGTCATCAAAATGGTATAACCTAGCAACGGTTGTTGTATGTTGCCCTAAACCAGAGTTTTGTGAAACTTCTTGGGTAATAACACCTAATTCTGGCATTAGTGCATTAACAAGTGTTGATTTACCTACACCTGATTGACCAACAAAAATACTAATATTGTGATTTAGCTTAGCTTTTATTTCGCTGATACCTGAACTTGTTTTACTACTTGCATAAAGTACTTGATAGCCAATATCGCGATATATTTGTAACTGTTGTTCAATTTCAGCTTGTTCAACTGGGCTTAACTCATCGAGTAAATCAGTCTTATTTAATACGATGATCGGTGTTATACCTGTTTGCTCAGCAGCAACTAAATAGCGGTCAATTATATCACTATTAAAAGCAGGTAATAATGAAGACACTATAAGTATTTGGCTGATATTTGCTGCAATAGGTTTTACGCCATCATAAACATCAGGACGGCTAAGTACTGAATCACGGTCATGTACCGCTTCAATAATGCCGCGGATACTGTGTTGTGTTTCCTTGCCTAAGCGCCAAAGTACTTTGTCTCCACACACTAAGGAGCTAATAGAGCGACGTAAGTTACAACGGTAAATAATACCGTCTGCACCTTCAACATCAGCATGTTGACCAAAACGACTTATAATTACGCCATCTTGTGCCATGCCTAATTCATCATCTAACCATTGTACTTTGTCAGTTTTATTACCTTTAACACGTAATTTTTTGTCATGGTTTGCTTTGATTCGACGTTGTTGACCGTGAGTTAATTTTTTCTTAGCCATTATGCTTGTTCTGAGCAGATAAGGTTGATCATTTTATTTAATCCTAGTTAGTTGTCAGTTATTATACTTATAATTACACTCTATTGCTTGTGCAATTTATGATACCAAGATTAAAACTTAGTAAACTTGGTATAAGGAAAACTTATGACTTGTAGCGACACTAATTTAATTTGGCTCGATTTAGAAATGACAGGGCTAGAGCCTGAAGTTGATGTGATTTTAGAAATTGCCACCATTGTTACGGATAGCCAGTTAAATATTTTGGCTGAAGGGCCTGTTTTTGCAATCAGTCAAACAGATCAAGTACTTGATAATATGAGTGAGTGGTGTATTGAACATCATGGCCAATCAGGTTTAACACAACGTTGTCGAGACAGTGAAGTAAGTTTAGCAGAGGCTACTGTACAAACAATTAAGTTTGTTGAGCAATATGCACCTAAAGGTAAATCACCCATGTGTGGTAATAGCATAGGACAAGACAGACGCTTTATTAACAAATACATGCCTGATTTTGAAGAGTGTTTTCATTACCGTAATTTAGATGTAAGTACGGTAAAAGAGCTTGCTCGTCGATGGAAACCAGAAGTGTTAGATAAGGTGGTTAAAACAGGTGCCCATTTAGCCTTAGATGATATTCGTGAATCTATTGCTGAATTGAAAATATATCAAGAACACTTTTTTAAACTATAGATAAAGTTGATAACTCCTATCAAAATGGGATGATTATCTTTTTAATCGCTTTTGTGAGGAATAACTAATTTTCTTTATTGGTTATTCCACTCTCATAGGTGAGACCGTACCTATGATTCATTTTATAAACTTCTTTATTATCGATTAACCTTTTTAGCTCTTGATCAAACTTTCTACGTAAATCTTGCAGATCTTTTTGTTTTGAAAAACCGTAAAAGCCTTTAGTAGAAGAGATTGGCGTTGCAATTTTTTTAAACTTATTTCTCTCTTTATTAGTCGATAAGTACTGTTGGGCATTTCTTTGGTTTAATGCACATAAATCAATTCGCTTTTTTAATAACATTCCAAAGCAACTTTTGAATGAATATAAGGTTACTGTTGATAATTGACTCTTATAATTATCAAACTTATCTCCATAAACCCAGCCAGCCATTAATCCGATGTTAAACTTTCGTAGTGCAGATAATTCACCGTTCCACGTGAACGTTTCATTTACTCTAGAGTAAAAAATCATATAGTCTTGGTAAAAATGATAAGTGTTAAAATCAAAAAACTCTTCTCTTTTTTGTGTTTTGTACGGTCCAATAAGTACGTCTGCTTGTCCATTTTTAACCATCCTTTGCGCTCTTTTCCAAGGATAAATTTGAATTTCAATATCATGCCCGAGATTGGACATGATTTTTGTTGCCAATTCGACTCCAATTCCTTTATTCCTACCTGATGAGTCTTTTTCAAGGATATGTGTAAAAGTGGTTCCTACAAATTTATAAGTTTCAGCAATGCTTTGGTTATTTATTGCATATAAAGCAAAAATCAATATTGGCCATAGGATGCGCAAGAGATATCCCTCTACATAGTGCTTGTTTCTGTTAATTAGATAAAAGCATATTAAAATAATTTTTCTTTTACTCTGCGTTGAAACAATGAGTGTAGCAGTGTTTACACAGATATATTGCTTGTTAAATGTTGATTATTCCATAGCAATATATTGGGGATGAGATTGAATACGCTTAATCCATTGTTGAATTGATGGATATGCAGACAAGTCAAATCCTCCTTCATGGGCTACGTGTGTATATCCGTAGAGTGATATATCCGCAATCGTTATTTCAGAACCTATAAGATACGGCGTTAATTGTAATTGCTCTTCCATTACGCTTAGCGCTTTATGACCACCAATCTGCTTAGCTTCATACTCAGACTTACGCTCTTGAGGTAGGCCGAGGTACTTAGCAATAAATCTAGCAACAGCAATAAAAGGCTCATGACTGTATTGTTCGAAGAATTGCCATTGTAAAATTTTAGCCGAACTAAAGCGACAAGTACCGACTAAAGAAGAGTCGAAGGCTAGATAATTTAAAATGGCGTTGGACTCTGAAATATAAGAGCCATCTGTTAACTCAAGTAAAGGAATTTTACCATTAGGGTTCTTTTTCAAAAATGCATTGGTTTGTGTCTCATTTGCTAAAATATCTACTTCGATCCACTCGTGTTTAATATTTAAAAGTGAAGTTAGTAGTTTTACCTTATAACAATTACCTGATTGAATATCACCGTAGATTTTCATTTTAATTTCCTTAGGTTAGTCACCTACTCAATTGCTCAGTATTTTAACTAGGTTTAACGTTATAACCAATAGAGTTTGCAGCACCTTCATTGTTAAGCTTTTTATATTTTCAACCGTTGTACTAGGTTCTCAGTAGCTAAACTCCTAAGGAACTCTTCTGTTATATTGACGAAATGAGCAATAAACAACTGTAAAATACTCTTAGGATATAAATAAATACAACTAATAAACAACAGTTTGTGATGCATTTTTTGTGATGTTAATAATAAAGCTTGAAGGTCTGACCAGTTCGGTTAACAATAACGCTATCAATAATTAATAGGTAATACATATGCCAAACAGTTTTAGTTCATTTGTTAGTAAAGTGCATAAAGCACCAAAATTTATGCAATCATTTTTATTAACGACACTATTTAACTCAAAAGTAAAATTTGCAGGAACCACAGGTATTAAACTTGAACAGGTAACGCATCAACAAACAGTATTGACCTTAAAAAATAAAAAATCAGTACAAAATCATATTGGAGGTATCCATGCTATTGCAGCAGCGGTACTTGCAGAGTCGGCAACAGGTATTGTAGTAGGAATTAACGTACCTAATGATAGAGTGCCCTTATTGAAATCTATGACCATAGAATATCAACGAAGAATGCAAGGTAACTTAAAAGCAGTTGCCAATTTAACGCTTGAACAAATTACACTTATCGAACAACAAGAGAAAGGTGACATAACGGTGCCTGTTATTATCACTGATGATTCAGGGCAAATGCCTATTGTTTGTAACATGGAGTGGGCTTGGGTGAGTAAAAAACGTTAATTAACATGCGGTACGCTATTATTTTGCTTGTGGTTTGGTATAAACTAAAGAGACAAAGGAATTCAAAATAAAAATCATAGCTATGAGTAATACTGACGATTTGGCTGAGCAACAGCCAATCGAGCAAGACCAAGCGTCTCCAATCAAAACCTTGACAGCAAAACCATTGCATCGTCAATTCTCCATGATCTTAACTAGCTTATTATTCACCGTTATTATGGCATTAGCGTTGATGTTTGCTTTGTTTTACCAGCAAAGTGAACAAAGTCGCATTTCACATCAAGGTGAATTCACTTCGCTAAGTCAGCAATATGAACAATTACAAGCATTACAAAAAACTGAGTACCTTGTTGAACAATTATTGTTTATAGAAAATAAAATTAATTTTGTTGAGTCGCATACCGAATTGCTTGCAGTTAACAGGGAGTTATTACAGTTAGAAAGCGCTAACGAGAAAATATATCAACAATGGTTAAATGCGAACGAATCGGCTAGGGAAGTTATTTTTAATCTTCAAAAAAGTAATCAAGATAATGAAAAATTAAAGCAAAGTAGCATTATCCAATTACAACTTATGTGGTTTTCAATTACACCAATAATTAATGAAAAAATAGCTAGCCAAGCATTACTCCTTCAACAGCTTAAAGTCAATAATACAAGTTATAAGTTGAGGTTTAGCCGGTCTACAGTTCATGCTCTTGGCATGGAGGAGCTATATGAATTACAGCAATTAAAGCAATTGATGGCAGAAGTCTTGTCTCGATTTGAGCAATTAACAATTCATACAAGTATGGATGATTTTAATTTATTACGTTTAGACGTAGAAAATATTATAGCGAAGCGTGATCTGTTCAAAGTTGACGCTAAAAATATAGCAAAAGCTGATTTTAGAAAAGAAATTGATACGTTTGAAAATATAGTTGCTAACCAATGGGGAGCTTTGGTGATGTGGCAAGATCTGTCTCTTATACACATCTGACGCTGCCGACGAAGAGG
>OJGT01000190.1_pt1 | contig 10708 bp, 8 predicted proteins | sample 1595031 | NCBI WGS metagenome assembly OJGT01 (sample SAMN05416857, study PRJEB24817) | seawater metagenome | isolation source: Sea water | place: Canada:Atlantic | collected 2013-11 | reverse complement strand
TTTGAAAGATGTTATTTAAACCTGGCAGTTACACAAAATGTGTTACAGGGTCATTTAATATCCTTCAAATAAACTCTTTGGCTTTAATTGTATCTACTTAAGTTATTATTCTTGAGTGCTTTTTGATGTAATATACTTTGATAAATCAGAAATTTCATCTTTAGACAATACCATCCCCCAAGGTGGCATATATGGACTAAGACCATGTGCAGCACCACCATCGCTGATTATATTAATTATCTCTTCATTTGATCTTTTAGAGCTATAATCAGCGGTAGTAAAGTCGGCAATTTTGATCGCAAATAACTTTGAGTCTGGGCCGTCTCCTTTTCCTTCATTTCCATGGCAACGCCCGCAACTTTCAAGAAAAATTGAGTTTGTTTCTTCATAGGAGTATACGTGAGCTTCATTGTTCTTTGATGTTGACTGAGTTTTATTACTATCATCACTACTATGTGTTAGCACCATAAGTTGACCACTATCTTTTGTTTTTGATCCTAATAAAGTGACAAATACTTCGCCGTTAGGCGCATATGAGAGCGAGCTTATTCCTCTTTGTGCATATTGTTCAGCTTGGCCTAGTAATCTAGCCTCTTTAATAGGTGAGCCATCTGTTGGAATACCGAACAGTTTTCCAGAAAAATTATCGCCATAGATGTATGTGCCATTCAACTCGTTTAGTTGTTTTCCTCGATAAACAACACCGCCTATTACAGCACGATCAAAGGCTGAATGCTTATAGGCGTATGTTGGGTGCTTTGCTGTACCTTTCAGATCTGCCGGTGTTACAAAGTTAGAAGTTTGTGGACCCTCTATGTAAGGGTATAAATAGTTACTGCCTTGTTCAATTTTATTTACTTCTTCCCAAACAGTTGAACCAACATCTCCTGCCCAAAGCTCTCCTGATTCTGCATCAAAAGATATACGAAATGGATTTCTCATTCCCATGACCCAATATTCATTGAGTACAGAATTATCATTAATGAATGGATTATCTTTAGGTATTCTGTAGTGTTGAGTAATTGCATTTTTAGGTGAAATCTTTATTGATTCACTTTTATTTGAATCATTATCAACATCTATACGTAAAATACCTGCTCTTAATGCTTCATTTGTTGCTTTTTGCTTGTTTTTATATACACCTTCACCGAGCGCTATATATAGATAGCCATCGGGACCAAATTCAACTGACCCACCATTGTGATATGCATCGTTAGTACGGTGTAACTGTAATAATGGTAATTCTGCTATCAACGAAGGAGCTACTTCTTCATTTAGAGTAAAGCGAGAAATAGTATTCGTTTGTTCTTCATTATGCACAGAAGTGTAATAGATGAAGATATCATTTATTTCTGTACTGTCAGCTAAGCCAAAGTTAGGGTGAAGTGCTAAACCTAAAGCACCATTTTCTATATCGACTAAGCCAACTTTGTCCTTAATATTTAATACGAGTTGTTTATTGTTACCACTTGGATAATCTACTTTATAAACCATCCCTGCGCGCTCTAGTACATAAATGATATCATTTTTATGATGAGAAAATTTAGCAATCATCGGTTGTCTAAATGGTGTGCTATTTAAAGCAGCTTTAAGGGTATATGAAGAACTGCTAGCCTTATTGAAGGTTAATCTTATTTTAGTGATTGCATCAGAAACATCACTATTGAATATAAAGCCGATAGCAAGAGCCATTGGGGAAATGAATAGTATTAATACTATAATGCCATACAGAGTGGTAAATCGTCTCAGTACATCTTGGATGCCTGACAATAACTCTTTTAATCTGTTGGATTGAGGCTGGAGGAATAATATGTGCAATAATAGAATAAAAGCAGAGCCATAAAGCCCTATATAAACAAATAAATTTGGATTAAATGTGATTGATGATGCTAAGAGGAAATATAAAATAGAAAAAGTATAAGCCAGTAAAAAATTTAGATAATCTAAACTAAAATACTCTTTAGGTGATTTTTGTGTGACTAATGCTCTTCCGCAAAGTAGAAAGAACATAGTGATAGCTGCCATAATCGCAGCAATACTAGCAACTTCTGAGGCGCTTAAATAGAATTCAGAAAAGGGTAGCGGTCTCCATTTTCTTTCACTTGCCACAGCTAAATAAATAGTTACAGCAATAGAAGCAGAACAGCTTAATATGTAAGCTATTACCCTTAACGTTAATCCTTTCATTATTTTTCCAATTTAATCAGTAAATTTATCTTAAACATATAATAAATTTCCATTTACTAAATAGCAATGAATCGTCAATATTTATCTGTTATTTCAGCTGTATTATGATTGTTATATGATTAGTAAATGATAGAATAACGGCAATTAATAACTACGTTTTTTAACACAGCGTACTTTACTTTAACCGCCGTTTTAGAGCTCATATCAGTGCTTTATCTTGTATGGTTTGTTTGGGCATAATGAATATAATTAAAGCTAGTTTTGAAGTCACTTATGACTTTCCTGTCTATTTCTTAGATGACTTCTTCAGCGAAGATGAACAATTACTTAAAGAAATATTATCGATAACATCTGAAAAAAAGCCAATTATTTTTCCTATAGTTGAAAACGCAATAGTTGAAGCTTTTCCTACAATCGTTTCTGATCTTGAAGCTCTGTTTTTACGCTTAGACATGCCTATTACTCCTTCTTTTGTTATTGCCGGAGGGGAAAGTGGTAAAAATGATGAAGCATTAGTTCCGCAGATTATTGATCAATGTATCGAACATAACATAGATAGGCATTCATATATTCTGGCTATTGGTGGTGGTGCGTTTATTGATATGGTTGGATATGCAGCTGCGATTACCCACCGAGGTATACGTTTGTTAAGAATGCCGACTACTGTATTAGGGCAGAACGATGCGGGGGTAGGAGTGAAAAATGCTATTAATTATAAAGAGCGTAAGAATTTTTTGGGGACCTTTTCACCTCCTCATGCTGTGATCAATAACTATAAATTCATCACAAAGCTGTCTGAAAGAGATAAACGGGCAGGTATAGCTGAAGCGATTAAAGTTGCACTAATAAAAGATAGCCACTTTTTTGAAGAACTTGTTCAGCAATGTACAGAGTTAAAGAGTTTTGATCGTCTTGCTATGAAAAATATGATTCATAAATGTGCAAAGTTACATTTGACTCATATTTGCCAAAATGGAGATCCGTTTGAAAGAGGATCTGCTAGGCCATTAGACTTTGGTCATTGGAGTGCACATGCTATTGAAGAGTTGTCGGGCTTTGAATTAAGACATGGGGAAGCTGTTGCTATAGGTATTTTAGTCGATTCTCGTTATGCTTTTTATAAAAACTGGCTAACTCAACATGAATACCAACTAATAGAAAACTTAATATTGACTTTAGGGTTTAGTATTACTAAGTCGGTACTATCTAAACTTGATATTGAGCTCTCATTGGATAACTTTAGAACACACCTAGGTGGTGAGTTATGTATTACTATGTTACAAGGTATTGGGCGTAGTTGTGAAGTGAATGATATTGATAATAAGTTAATGCAAAAAAGTGTGAGCTATTTCATTAATGACACAATGGAAGAATAAAATTTATTATGGAAGTTAAGGCTTACTTACAGTTGATTAGAGCACCTGGTGTTTTTTCGATTTTTTCAAATATAACAGCTTCTTTTATCATTTTTTCAGGGTTAACTATTGCAAATAATTTTGAGGTTGTTCCTTATACCCTAACATTAATCATTAGCTTTTTTTGTTACCAAGTAGGGATGATGACAAATGATTTAGCTGACTTTGTTGAAGATAGCAAAGAACGCCCATTTAGGCCTTTGCCAAGCCTAAAAATAAGTAAACTATCAGTAAAAATTATAGCATTGGTATTGTGTGTTACAGCTCTTACTTTTGCGACTTTTATTTCGTGGCAGCTGTTTTTATTTGTAGCAACAATGCTGCTATTTATTTTAAGCTACAATTACCTGACTAAAAATACTGTATTGGGTTGCTTGAACATGGGGGGAGTTAGGCTACTTAATTGGTCGTTGGTTCTAGTGATTTTTTTAACATTTAATCACTTACTTTTTTTATCAGGCTTGATAGTCTTTTTTTATACAGTACTGATAACGCTTATTAGTCGTTATGAAACAGAAGAGTTTCCGGTAAGTATTAAAAAGTGGCTATATTTTCTTATAGGCTTAATGGTAGCCTCCTTGTTATTCATTTTAAGTGGCCCTTCAACCACTCTTCTGAACGAGTTGCCAATTTTAATATTTTGTACTTGGTTAATTTATAAGGTTGACTCTTTTTCACCTTGTACTAGCCAAGATACGCAAAAATTTGTCACGACGTTATTAAAATATATGGTGGTACTTGATGGCTTATTACTTGTTACTTTTGGACATTACTTCTTAGGAGTTATTTGTTGTGGGTTAATATTACTAAGTAGTAAAGTTGTAAAGTATGTCTATTTGACCTGACCGGATGGTAAAATGAATTATTTGATAATTGAAGAACTATTACCTGCTCACATTAGAAATGAGATTTTATTAGCTGTAAATAACTCAATTAGCCATGAAAATACTGAGGTTTCTAATGATATTATAATGCGGTGTTTTTCAAAGTTACCGACAGAGCATCGTAAATTAGGAAGTCCCGCAATAAAGTTTCCAGGCTACCCTTCGCTGACTTCCATAGAGATATATAGAGCTTATTTGTTATTAATATTAAAAAGTCAGCTAAAAAAGAAATTTACAATAGCTTTACCTGTTTTACTTAAATATTGTGATGATGAAGAAAAATTATCAATAATGAAAAGCCTATCCTTATGGGATTGTGAAGGATTATTTGTCGACTCAATTATTGAACTTTGTCGTACAAATAGCGTAGATTTATTTACTTCAATAGGTGTATTTAATCCTTATCCTGCACGATTTTTTCCAGAGCATAATTTTAATCAAATGGTATTGAAATTGTTATTTTGTGGGATTGATATAAATAATGTGATTGCACTAGAAAGTAGAAAAAATAATGACTTAGCACGCATGGCACTTGATTATAAAAACGAGCGTATTTATGCTGATCGTTCTGTTCCTCTAGGAATAGAGTTACTTCTTTAAATTAAAATTAATACAAGGAAATCAATATGCAATATATGGATCCTCATATTCATATGATATCTCGCACAACTGATGATTATGAAAATATGGCAAGTGCTGGCGTTGTGGCTGTGGTTGAACCTGCATTTTGGCAAGGACAGCCGAGAACGGGCATCAGTACTTTTATCGACTACTTTGATATGTTGGTTGGCTGGGAAAGGTTTAGAGCTAAACAATTTGGTATTATGCATTATTGTACGATGGGGCTGAATCCAAAGGAGTCAAATAATAAAGAGCTAGCTGATGAAGTTATGCGTGTAATTCCTCGTTACTTGAATAAGAGCAGTGTACTTGCGATTGGTGAAATAGGGTTTGATGATATGACGCCAACAGAGGAACATTATTTTCTCGCTCAGCTTGAATTAGCAAAAGAATATAAATTACCTGCATTGGTACATACGCCTCATCGCGATAAAGTTAATGGTACTAAGAGAACACTGGATCTTGTTAAAGAAGTCGGGATTGATGAAGAGCTTGTCTTGGTTGATCATTTAAATGAGCAAACTTTGCCTTTAGTAAAAGAGACTGGCTGTTGGTGTGGTCATTCTATTTATCCAAATACTAAAATGTCTGAAGATCGTATGGTGAAGTTGTTACAGCAATATGGCACAGAAAAAATGGTTGTTAATAGTGCGGCAGATTGGGGAAAAAGTGATCCACTCAAAGTACCTAAAACTGGTGATGCTATGTTAGCTGCTGGCTTTTCAAAAGCTGATATTTCAAAAGTTCTATTTGAAAACCCCATCAATTATTATGCACAAAGTGGTAAAATATGTATTGAAGATGTTATTCGTCCCGCAATAGATCAATCAGAGTTGTATGAAGATAATTCAGCACTGCGTGGTCAAGCACCGATAATTGAATAATCAGTATGTCACACCAATGGCTACCTAGTGAATTAATGTATTGTGGAAATGTTCATCCATGCTCTACTGTACGCGAAATGATTGAACAAATTGATCAATATATAATACCTATTAAAAAGTCTCGAAAACTAGAGTCAATGTACTTAGGGGTTTGGTTTAACTGTGATTTGTTGGCTGATTTTTATAGTAACCCTCAAATAACAGAAATGCTATTTGATTTAATGAAGAAGAATTCATTGATTATTAAATCATTGAATGCATTTCCTCAACGTGAGTTTCATGGGGTATCTATAAAAGAGAATGTTTATTTTCCCGAGTGGTGTGAGCAATCTCGGCTTAGGTATACCTTAGCGTTAGCTGAATTTATTTCGAAACGCAGAGATAGTTTTGCAAAAAGTATCTCTATTTCAACAGTTCCATTAGGGTATAAAAAAAGTTGGACTGAGCAAAAGCAGAGACTTGCCGTTGATAATTTAAAGCAGTTGGCAATGTCCCTATCTAGTATGCATAGGAAAACAGGAGTCCATATCCGCGTTTGCTTAGAAATGGAGCCGGACTGTGTATTAGAAACAACCACAGAAATGATTACTTTTCTAAATCAGGCTCTGGACTATCAAAATAATCAAGAAATTAACAATTATATAGGTGTTTGTTTTGATGTTTGTCATCAAGCTGTAATGCATGAAAGTGTTAAAGATAGTCTAAATAGGCTTACTAGAGAGAAAATAAACATTGGGAAAATACAAGTTTCTAATGCTTTAAGGTTTAAAAGTGAACACTTTGAGCATGTTCAACCCATACTTGCTAAATATATAAATTCACCTTATTTACATCAAGTAAAATTGCTAACAAGTGATGGAGTTAAGAGTATTGCTGATATTGATAAAGATCTGAGTAATCATGTTGAGTTTAGTGAAGAAGCGAGAATTCATTTCCATATTCCAATTAATAAGAGAGAACTAAGCTCTACATTGCTAACAACTCAACATGAAATTATTGAGACAGTTGGCTCTCTATCATCTTTGGCTATTAAACCTGATGTTGAAGTAGAAACATATACTTGGAGAATCATAGACAAAGAAGTGACATCTAACAGTTTAAGTCATTACTTAGTTGATGAAATTAATTGGTTAGAAACAGAGATGCGACAGTATAATTTAATTCAGGAATATTATGAGTAAAAAGCATTTAGCGGTGATAAATATTGTTGGTTTAACACAAGGACTGATTAATAAAAAGAATACACCTTTTATATTTGAACTATTAAAAACCTATCATATTAAAGCTCTTGAAGGTGTATTTCCTTCTGTAACAACAACTGCTCAGAGTGCGATGTTGACAGGTAAGACGGCAAGTGAGCACGGTATTGTAGGTAACGGTTGGTATTTTAAAGATCTTGCAGAAATTGGTTTTTGGAAACAAGCAAATCATTTAGTGCAAAGTCCTAGAGTGTGGGAAGCCTTGAAGGAAAACTACAATGACTTTACTTGTGCTAACTCTTTTTGGTGGTATAACATGTATTCATCAACAGATTATTCTGTAACACCAAGACCGCATTATCCTGCTGATGGACGTAAAATTCCGGATCTTTATTCTTCTCCCTCAGGACTTCATCAAGAACTAGAAGAAAGTCTAGGTAAATTTCCATTTTTCAATTTTTGGGGGCCAAAAGCTGGTATTGAATCGAGTACTTGGATTGCCAACTCAGCTATTGAAATACAAAAGAAACATAAACCGAACTTACACCTTATTTACTTACCGCATTTGGATTATAACTTACAAAAACTAGAGCATAATGATCCTGAAATAGTAAGTGATTTACGTAAAATAGATGATGTTGTTAAAAACCTGTGTCAGCAGTTATTGCTACTTGATACAGAGTTTATGTTAGTTTCTGAATACGGTATTAGGCCAGTAAATAAACCGATAGAAATTAATAGATTACTCCGAAAACACGGATATTTAGCGATAAGAAAATCGTTAGGTACAGATATGTTAGATTGCGGAGCAAGTAAAGCCTTTGCTGCCGTTGATCATCAAATAGCACATGTGTATGTAAATGATAAATCTAAAATGAATGAGATTAAACTTTTACTTGCTAATGAAAATGGTATAGAGCAAGTGGTTGAAAGGGAGCAGATGGATGAACTGGGCGTTGATCATGAACGTGCTGGCGATCTAATTGTTATTGCTGAACCTAATGCTTGGTTTGTATATTATTATTGGCTAGATGATGTGAGAGCACCAGATTTTGCTCGTACAATAGATATTCATCGAAAGCCGGGATATGATCCTTTAGAAATGTTTTTGAATCCAGATATCCCTTGTGTAAAAGGAAGAGTTCTTTGGAAGTTACTAATGAAAAAAATGGGCTTTCGTTCATTAGTTGATGTAATTCCATTAAAACCTGAGCTTATTAAAGGCAGCCACGGGCGTTTAGAAACTGATTGTGACTACCAACCAATACTTATTTCTCGAATTGAATCTGCAAATCAATGTAATAAATTGACCGATATTTACAGCCTAATTAAAGGGTACTTTGAGTAAAAGATTTTTATTAGTAAAAGCTCCTATATTTTTTCCGTTATCTATTCTTTTCATACCCTGAGCATGCTTTGAGTATTGAAATTCTACCGGTGGTAATTGGGTTGTAGGATCATCAATATTATTACTAGAAGAAGATAGGATTTCTTTTTTAGGTGAAAACTGATTATATTGATAATTTGTGAATGTTGAATTAGTTACTAACTGACTGTTATTCAATAGCTCATTATCTTTAGTGTTTTTAGTGAGAGCATTATTATTACCTATAATATTGGAATTTAATGTGCCGGGGAAAGCATATGAATATAGGATACTGTGGTTATTACCTAAGTTTTCATCATAATAAAGTATATTTTTATGGGCAATAACATTAGCCTTTCTTTCATTAATTTGAAATAGGTAGCTTCCTTCAACACGAGTTATTACAGTATTGTTATAAAAGTAAAGCGTACCTTGTCTTGTTGCATTTCCGTTATCGCCACCAAAAAGTATAGTTCGCTTATTATTTGTTGGTGGTTGCTTAATTAATATATTTCCATAGACATAAGCATCAGAGCGATCGTTTTGGGCATCTTCAACTAAATCTAATATGCTATTTTTTCCTCCTTGAACCCAATTATAACGAAAATAGAGTGTTTCTACTCGTGATTTAAATTGTTGACCATCGTTAAGTAAGTCACCTATATGATTAAACTCAACTGTTGCAATAGAACCTGAGCCTCCACCTAAATAAAAATTATGCTCTTGAGAGCTTGCTGTGGTAATTCCGTTGTTATAAACAGAACTATTTTTAATTGTAAGGCTGTCAGTATTACTAGTGAAAATACCATTTTCATTATTATGTACAATGACATGGCTAATTGTTACGTTTCCAGCTGAGCCAACACGAATCCCAGCAGCATTGCCGATATATTTAGCCTCACCACTATGACTGAAAAACGGAGTGTTTTTAATTGCATTCTTCACTTCTATATTTTCTAAGTGAATATAATTTGCGGGTGGTTTATTGTACTGTCCTATCAAAACTACTTGTCTGTTTCTATTCCAATAATGCTCTCCATAAAAAGGATTATCTTTAGCTCTCTGTCCATCAAAGATAGGTGTGTCAGCAAATTCATTTGCTATACCTATGACTGTTATTGGTTTTTCTTTAGTTCCTGTTCCATTTATAAACATTTTTTCATGGTAAGGGAGATTGTTCATTTGAGGATATATTCGTACAATGTCGCCAGCTTGAAGCATATGTAGAGCTACCTCATGAGTAGAGCCATATTCTTTACCTGGGCCAATATCATAAACGTGAGTACTATCATCAAAAATAGCAATAGCATTTTTTATTGTATATTTAACTTTTTTAGTACGATTACTTGCGAACAATGTTACATCATATAAGCCTGTTTTATCGTACTTGTATGTTGGGTTCTCATCAATAGAGTCAATCACTCCATCAGAATCAAAGTCCCATTCCCAGTCGGTAACATCTTGAGAAGATAAGTTGAAAAATGACACAACTGAGTGAGCTCTAGCTTTGTCAGTTGAAAAACTAAAATCCGTATAAGAAGTAAAAGGCTTAAAGTTAGCGTGAACAGATAAGTCATCTATAACTTTAAAGTGGCAACTATTATCAATGTAACAGCTACTTGAAGTCGACCACTTTTGAAACTGAACTTTGTTGGAATTAATTGCCGTAAGATTAACAATACTATTTTTGGGGAATAGATAGGAACATTTTTCAGTGCAAAGGTACTTATTTGATCCTTCGGTTATTGAAACTTTTCCCCCTCCATTAACTTTAATAAATAGTTCGTGATATGTTACTAGGCTAGATTTCTCACATCCTGTAAGTATAAAAGTACAACTAAGTATAATTAGTTTATATAAAGATAAGTTTATAAAACTATAAGTGTGAAATTGCATAGCATATTAGTTTTGAGCAGATGGAATTCTATGTTGTCATGTTTAAGGTGGTATTAGTAGGTTAAGTCGCAAGAAATGTAGGTATCTAGCATGTTACGAATTGACTGAATCAATTACGATACTATATGATATTTTTTTGGAAATAGAATTAGCAGTAAGGATTTCTGTGTTATTTAATTCATTTGAATTTATTTTTGCCTTTTTACCTATTTGTTTACTTATTTTTTGTGCCTGTCTCTTATACACATCTGACGCT
>OJGT01000189.1_pt1 | contig 10782 bp, 10 predicted proteins | sample 1595031 | NCBI WGS metagenome assembly OJGT01 (sample SAMN05416857, study PRJEB24817) | seawater metagenome | isolation source: Sea water | place: Canada:Atlantic | collected 2013-11 | reverse complement strand
ACGAGATTCCTCTACGTCTCGTGGGCTCGGAGATGTGTATAAGAGACAGCTATAGGACCAGACTAATTCAGTAATAAAATGGTTATAACCCTGTTACTAATGACGGCTTAATAACTGTAAAATATCCTTAAATACCCCATTCTCCAGTATCTCTGGCAAGTCCAGTGCAAGGCTTTTACTATAATAATGACTTAAATCTAAGCCAAAACCCAAAGCATATAATTCTATATCACCACGTGCTTCTAACATGGCGCTAACCTGTCTTAAATGATTATCTAAATAATCAGCTTCATTATTCTGACTGGTTGCCGTTTCCATAGGGCAGCCATCTGATAAAACAATTATAATTCGGCGTTCTTCTGGGCGTCCATTCATACGATCTGCAGCCCATAACAATGCCTCACCATCAATCCCTTCTCGGAATATTTCTGGTTTTAGCATCGCTGCGATATTATGTCGAGATCGCCTTATAGAAGTATCCGCATTTTTATAGACAATATGTTCAAGTTCGGTTAATCGACCCGGATTTTCAGGGCTACCACTACGCCTCCATTGCTTGAAAGTTTTCCCCCCTTGCCAACCACGGGTGGTAAAGCCTAGAATTTCCGTGCTAGCACCTGCTAACTCTAATGCTCTAGTCATAATTTCAACCAACATCTGAATTGAAACAATGTGCTCTTTCATTGACCCCGAATTATCAAGTAAAAAGGTTACTAAACAGTTAGTTTTCGGCTGATAGCGTTCTTGCTTAAATAATTGACGATAGTCTGGCGAAGTTACCAGCCTACTGAGCCTGCGTGCATCAACATAACCTTCTTCTTCACCAAAGTTCCAACCACTGAGTTGGGGCGCTGATAATATTTTAGAAAACTCTCTCGACAAACGAGGAATGTTAACCCCTTGGCCAGCAATTCGTTTGTCTTGTTTTTCACGAAGTTTTTTAAGTTGATGTGGCAATACAAGCTTCTCTGCGGAAATTACCCGATCATTAGCTTTTGAATAGACCTGATAGCTTTCAAGTTGTTCGACCAATTGACGATAAGCTTGACCGCTACTTTGACTCCCTCCCCCGTTAGGAAGCTCACCATTAGAATCAGCATCAGGGTAAAGAATTAAGTTAAAACCTGCAGCAGCTTCATCCGCTTTTGACTTAGCGTTTTCATTGGCGTCACCATCATCCATCATAGTAACAATGTCGTCGATAACGGCAACAATCCCTAAAGCGTCGTCAGCAAAACTCTGCTGATCATGACTATGTTTACGCATGCCTACTAAAAAAGGGCCAATATGTGGCGCCAGCATCATTCGTTGTGGCTCGATTAAATCTTCAGTTGCTTCACTCACCCCCATACCAAATAAACGTGCCCACACAGTTTGAGCAATGGTATAGACAAGCAAGCCAACATGGTTTTCAATCATCTCAGAGGTAGCAAAACTTTCACACCAGCGTCGAAAACAATGGATGAGATTAGCTCGTGAGCCTGGGTGGTTAACCGCAACTAAAGATTCCACGCGTAACTGTTCAAGTAATTCAAAAAGAACCTGTCCAACAGCGCTCTCAGGCATTAGTTTTTTATGTAATTCAATATCACTAAATTCTAAGCGTAAAGCGATGCCATCGGCTGCGCCGCGAAAAGAGCGAAAATCATCCTTGAGCAAGTCAGGTTGTAAATGTGGAGCCCTTATTCCTGATGATTGACCATTAACTTCTGGTCGTCTACCACGATAACGAAAAAGCTTCTCTCCGGAAGAAGCTCTTATCGTTGCTCCGCATAATTCCTCAACCTGTTGTTGTAGTTTATCAGTGCGAGGCTCAAGGGGATTTCCCTGACTGTTATTAGTTTCAGATTTGGCCATCAGCCATCACCTGTGAAGCCTTTGTAGCCCAAGATTCTGTAAGCTCTTGGTCGAAGCAGCGTTGGAAGAATTCAGCAATGATTGGTCGTTCGGCTTCATCACACTTATTAAGAAATGATAAACGAAAAGCAACGGCAACATCTCTAAAAATTTCAATATTTTCAGCCCAAGAAATAACGGTTCTTGGTGACATTAATGTAGATATATCACCCGCAGCAAAACTTTTACGCGTCATGTCAGCAACAGCAATCATAGATTTAACTTGCTGTTCATCTGCTGCGCCATTAAGGCTAGGAACACGCGCTAAAACAATTTTCATTTCATCGTCTGTTGGCAAATAGTTAAGCGTAGTCACTATATTCCAGCGATCCATTTGTGCTTGGTTAACCATTTGAGTGCCGTGGTATAAGCCATTACTGTTACCTAAACCTATGGTATTAGCCGTAGCAAATAACCTAAAGCTTGGATGAGGTTGAATCACTTCGTTTTGATCCAATAAAGTAAACTTACCATCTCGCTCTAAAATACGCTGAATAACAAACATAACATCAGGACGGCCAGCATCAAATTCATCAAAAATCAGTGCGGTAGGTCGGCGTAACGCCCACGGTACAATGCCTTCTTGAAATTCTGTTACCTGTTTGCCATCGCGTAAGGTAATTGTATCTTTGCCGACTAAATCAAGACGACTAATATGGCCATCAAGATTAACGCGAACGCAAGGCCAGTTAAGGCGTGCAGCAACTTGTTCTATATGTGTTGATTTTCCTGTGCCATGAAGTCCCTGAACCATCACTCGACGATCACGACTAAAACCAGCCAAAATAGCTAGGGTAACTTCTGGGTTAAATTGATAAGCGTTATCAATTTCGGGTACATGTGAATCTTTCTCACTAAAGGCAGGAGCCTTAAGATTGGTATCGATGCCAAAGACATCACGCACAGAAATCATCATATCGGGTTGTTCTAGGTTTATATCTGACATTCGTTATTCCATACAAAAGGGGCCATAAATATTATGCCTGTAGAGTAAATTACTGCATTATTCTAAGTGTATAAAAGTCACCTTGATAATAAGTGAGCCAGATGACTTATTTCAATACAGCCAGATACGGCTTTCGTCCATCTGTCAATCGCGTAAACTAGAGATACTACTTATGTTTGGTCTATATACACGTTATCATTCAAGATGCAGGTTTCAGCCAGCTTGAGCGATTTCAATTCAAGGCACTGTGACTCATAATGAGCAATCATTATTAGTCACAGTAACGATGAAGTAATATGAGTCAAAAATTAGCGTTGCAAGCCACCCATACAGATATATTTAATTTCTAAATAATCATCTAGACCATACTTAGAACCTTCTCTGCCCTGACCTGATTCTTTAACTCCACCAAACGGAATAACTTCGGAGCTTATCGCGGTTTCATTTACACCAATCATGCCATACTCAAGTGCTTCTGACACACGCCAACTACGGCCCATATGCTCAGTGTAAAAGTAAGCTGCTAAACCAAACTGAGTGTCATTAGCCATTGATATTGCTTCTTCTTCAGTAGTAAATTTGAAAATAGGCGCAACAGGACCAAAAATCTCTTCTTGGAAAACGCGCATTTTATCATTTACATTCGTTAGCACTGTTGGTTGATAAAAACACTCGCCCTGTTCACTGAAATCACCACCCGTTGCAACAGTTGCGCCTTCTGCTATGGCACTTTGAACCTTCGAGTGTATTTCTATCGCTGCTTTTGGTGTAATCACTGGTCCGTGGCTTGAACTTTCATCTAAGCCATTACCGATATTGAATTTATTTACTGCTGCTACAAATTTTTCAACAAAGGCATCATATATACCTTCCTGTACTATAATTCTATTGGCACAAATACAGGTTTGACCGGAGTTACGGTATTTTGATACCAGTGCGCCAGCAACGGCTATATCGAGATCTGCATCATTGAAGACAATTATTGGTGCATTGCCTCCAAGCTCCATTGAGGTGCGCTTTACCGTATCTGCACATTGCTTCATCAAAAGCTTACCAACCTGTGTAGAGCCAGTGAAAGTAACTTTTTTAACGATTACATTTGAGGTCATTTCAGCGCCAATCGTCGCTGCATTACTTGTTGGCAAAACACTAAATAGCCCTGGAGGTAAACCTGCCCTGTTCGCCAATTCGACCAATGCTAAAGCTGATAGTGGTGTTTCTGCGGCAGGCTTTAATACCATAGCACAACCCACCGCAAGCGCAGGAGCCACTTTGCGCGCAATCATTGCATTAGGAAAGTTCCACGGTGTAATTGCTGCAACAACCCCTATTGGCTGTTTAATTGCAATACTGCGTCGATCACTCGTCGCAGGAATAGTATCACCATAAACGCGTTTACCTTCCTCGGCAAACCACTTAATAAAAGAGGCCCCATAACCAATTTCACCACGAGACTCAAACAAAGGTTTACCTTGTTCTGCGGTCATTAACAATGCCAAATCTTCGACATTTTCAAGTACTAAATTATACCAGCGTTCTAAAATATCACAGCGAGTTTTGGCTGGAAGTTCTCGCCAACTCGCCATTGCTGTTTGTGCATCGTTAATTGCACGACGAGTTTCGTTTAACCCTACACTGGCTACCTCTGCTAAGAGTTCTCCTGTTGCAGGGTTGTAAACAGAAAATGTTTCACCATTATCACTATCAACCCACTGGCCGCTGATAAAAGCCTGAGTTTTGAAAAGGCTGGGATCTTTAAGTTGTATTGTCATATATTCCTCTATTTTCAATTAAGATAATTAATACCATTAATTTCATTATATTATTGCCCACTTGCGCTGGTTAAATACGCCAAGGCGGCATTGCACGCAATCACAATAACCTGCTATTGCTCAATCGGTATTACCCTGATTTATTTTTCCTATGCACAACGCGGTCACAAACTTAATGAAGATGCTATATTTGGTTTATTGTCAAAATAACCTTGTTTAGGGCGCTTGTTTTCGTCTCTGAGCCGTCAGCTCATTTTGGTATATTAAAACCTCTACGCAATGTAATTAATATATTAACTAGTTAAGTTGTTATTTATAGGGCCACATTCGTAACATAGATTGGTACAGTCTAAAGGTACCTTCCAGATCTACGACGAACGTATCGAACGCTTGCTTGAAGCCTCAAAGAGTCCCCTAAGAGACGCCTTGAATTCCTATATATTTATTCGGCCAGTGGTCTCGTCTTCAGCCAAGGAATGCATTCTTAAATATATTGATATCGGTCAGGAAGAAAGGGTTACTTTGGAACTCGATGGGCATAACTCTAAACTGCCGGTAGCAAATTATGATGGCTATTTTGTCGATCCAACAGTATTCACCGAGGTTACTCTGCGTATGCGCATCGCAAAGGAATAAATACTGGGCCGGTAGTGAGCATCAGTAAAGTAGGTTGTATTGATGGAGCTCTACGGATGATTCGCAATCATGGTATAGATAACGGCACTTGCATATTTACTCAAAATAGCTACTATACTGAAAAGTTCATTAATGAAGCGAATGTCGGTATGGTTGGTGTTTGTGCGCCATATCCTTATTTAGCTTTTGGTGAAATAAAGGGCTTATTGGTAGATAATATCAATGTTCAAGGTAAAGATGTTATCAACTTCTTCACTCAACGTAAGGTAGCAACCGTTCGAGTAGCTACCCCCAAAGGAAACAATTTGTCTGGCGCTAAACCAGCTAATTCAAACGTTAGAAGCTGCGTAGCCAGCTAGTGTTTTTGAAAATAGTCTCACCATTCTAGTGGCCAACAGCATTTGACCACTTATGATCGGGCTCTACAATTAATTGGCTTCGTTAGCCATTTGCACCTTTGCTTTGTGATACTGTCTCGCCGAGTTGGACCGTGTTCTATGTCCTATTTTGACCTGTGCGAGTTTCAGCGATGAACTTATTTATTATTTAGATGAATAAAATCACAACCTATCAATAATAATTTATCGCTCTACAACTATCTAAAATAGTAGCTTTCAACTTGGTACTAACAACATTAATAGGCTGGCCCTAATAAATATGACCTCCTAAGTTAACTATATAGGGGTATTGTTCAGTTAAGAAAAATTGTGCTATTACAGATTAATTTATACGTAAAGTTACAAACCTGACGATAATAATAAAAATAGTTTTATTCATAATGAAGTCACTTTTTATGATAAGAAACTAAAAAATAGCTCCCTATAAAGGGAGCAACAACAAAAATTTTGGAGAAGTTTATGAGTATACACAGCAAGATAGTCAAGGCACTTATCCTGGCGTCAAGCCTAATTTTAACCGCGAACACAGCAAGCGCGGCAAAATTTAACATTGCGGTAGGCGATGGCGGCGGTGGCACACAAGAAGCTCTTGGTAAGAAATTTATAGAAGAGTTTACTGCTAACACCAATCACTCAGCTAAATTGTTCCTTAATGGCCAGTTAGGTAGTGAACAGGATACCGTTAACGATGCGGCTATTGGCACGTTAGATTTTTCAATTTTAGCTATCAATAACGTAACGCCTTTTTCTCCATCTGTTGGTGTGTTAACACTGCCTTATATGATCCAGAGCTTGGACGATGCAATTACCTTAACACAAGGTAAATTAGGTAAGGAGTTAGTTGAAAACACTAAACGTGACGCTGGTGTTCGCATCATTGGCTGGGCTTACTCAGGTTTCCGTGTACTAAGTAACTCAAAACGTCCTATTGAAACACTTGATGACTTAAAAGGTTTAGTTGTTCGTGTTCCAAAAAATGAAATAATGATTGAAACGTATAAATCATGGGGTGTTAACCCAACACCAATGGCATGGTCTGAAACATTCACTGGTTTACAACAAGGTGTTATCGACGGTCAAGACAATCCATACATCACTATTTATGCAATGAAATTTGATGAAGTACAAAAGTACATCACTAACGTGCGTTACTTATTCTCAATTGAGCCACTTATCGTAAGTGAATCAGTATTCCAAGACCAAAACAAAGCAACACAAGCAGCTATCTTAGCCGCGGGTAAAGCAGCAACTGAATACAGTGCTAAAAGCCTTGTTACTGGTGAAGCGAAAATCAAAGCTGAGCTAACTAAGCGTGGCATGGAAATCACTGACCCTGCAAATGGCGAGAAAGAGTGGATTGAAAAAGCAACTAAAGCTGTATGGCCTAAGTTCTACAAAAGTGTAGGTGGTAAAGACAAAGTAAATGCTGCATTAGCAATATTAGGTCGTGATAAAGTTTAAGCAACACGCTTACCATTACTTATCACTTTAAACCGTGTGTACTTGCTGGAAAACGATCAAGTACACACATTACCTAAGAGGGCGCAGTCATGGGTCGTAAAATCTTAACGTTTCTCGATAATATTGAAAGTTACATCTGTCGAACATTATTGGCAGTCTTTGTCACTATTCTTTTCGCACAAATAATTTCAAGACAACTATTTGGATACTCTTTCTCGTGGAGCGAAGAGCTATCAGTCTATATGTTTGTTTGGTTTGTTTTCTTTGGTGCCAGTTATGCCGCCAAATTAGCAGCCCATAACCGAGTAACGTTTCAGTACAAATTAATGCCAGCGAAACTGGCCGCTACACTAGAAGTTTTATCCGACATAATCTGGATTGCTTTTAATTGTTTTTTCGTTTACCTCTCATACGATTTTGTTTTTAATAAAATGAATTTGTTTTGGAAATCACAAACACTTGGCGTGCCGATGAAATACATCTATATGGTACTCCCTATCGCCTTTTCTTTAATGACCTTCCGCGTGATTCAAGTAAATTACTACAAGCTTGTGAAGGGCATTGATGTACGTAACCCTGAATCTCAAGAACTCGAAGAGCTGACTGACATCGATCTTGACCTCGACGAAAGCAGCGATAAAGTAGCCAAATAATTCAGGAGTAATTCATGGCAGATTCAAGCATTATATTAATACTATTCGGGACATTTATGCTCCTGCTAGTGATGGGGGCACCTGTGACGGTATCCCTTGGCGTCGCGGCACTTTCGACGTTTCTTTATCTTGACCAAAATCCGATTAAATTGGTACAAATTGCCTTTACCTCGGTTGGATCGTTTCCACTAATGGCACTACCTGCTTTTATCTTGGCAGGAGCATTAATGGAGGCATCGGGCATATCAAAACGGCTCGTCACCATAGCCGAAAGTTTCGCTGGTCCCGTCACCGGTGGTATTTCAGCAGCAACTGTACTTGCTTGTATGTTTTTTGGTGCAATTTCAGGATCTGGACCGGCAACAACAGCTGCCGTAGGTATGTTGATGATCCCAGCAATGGTTAAACGTGGTTACGATAAAGGCTATGCTTCAGCAATTACCGCCTCATCAGGTGGTTTAGGTATCGTTATTCCACCGTCTATCCCGATGGTTATCTTTGGTATTTCAGCAATTGGTTTAACGGTTCCTGAAGCAGCAATTGAGAAGCACGGTGTATTTCAGTCAGTATCTATTACCAAAATGTTCGTTGCCGGTGTTTTACCTGGCTTAGTGATTTCAATCAGTTTGTTAACATTAAATTATTTTCGTTGTCGCAGCTTAGGCTATAAAGGCACTGACGAAGGTTGGAACTTTAAACAAATTCGTTCAGCGTTAAGAACTGGTGTTTGGTCAGCATTAGCGCCGATGGTTATTTTAGGTGGTATTTACTCTGGTTTCTTTACACCAACAGAATCAGCTATTGTTGCAATTTTCTACACCTTATTTATCGGTACTTTTGTACACAGAGAGTTAACGTGGAAAGATTTATTTAGATCGTTAGAAACAACAACGTGGTTATCCGGTCGTGTCTTACTTATCCTATTTACTGCCACTGTGTTTGGGCGTTTATTGGTTGAAAATAACATCCCTGGTATGGTTGCAGAATCAATGCTCAGTGTAACAGACAACCTGTACCTTATTTGGTTACTGATTATCGTCTTCTTATTGTTTGTTGGTATGTTTATGGAAACATTAGCAGCCATTATGATTTTAACGCCAGTATTGTTACCGGTAACTTATAGCTTAGGTATCGACCCTGTTCACTTTGGTATTGTAATGGTATGTAGTTTGTCTATTGGCTTCTCAACACCACCATTAGGGGAAAACTTATTTGTTGCCTCTGGAATATCCAATATATCCCTTGAAGAAGTGACTGTTAAGGCATTACCGTTTGCATTTGTTTCAACGTGTGCAGTATTTATTATTGCTTTCTTCCCAGAAATTTCGTTGTTCTTACCACGACTATTTGGCTACTAATATATCTATAGCAAATACCTCATGAGTAAACGATTAATATATTATTAACACACTAAGATTGGCTAGTACCCGAGTTCATTGGTGCTAGCCAAATACTAATAAAGGACGCAGATATGTTACCTGAAATTAAAAAAATTCTTTACAGTACTGACCTTTCTAAAAGCTCTACTACCGTCTTTGAACAAGTGATCTATTTAGCAAAAAAAACTGGCGCTGACATTCATATTCTGCATGTGGTAGAAAAACTGTCTAGTGATGCGAAAATGACATTAGAGTCTTATGTTATGGATTCAAAAAGTCGACATACATTACTCGAAGAGCGTAAAATTTTAGCTAAAAAGAAACTGGAAGAGCGTCAAACGTATTTCTGGGCTCAATTAAGTGAGAGTGATAACGAGGTTCGTCAACAGATAAAATCCATTGATATTATTGAAGCCTATCCAGCAGAAACCATATTAAAAACCTCGCGCAAACTTGAGGTTGATTTAATTGTCATGGGCACACATGAAAAAGGCATGTTACATAGCTTTTTAGGCAGCGTAGCCAAAAACGTATTAAGCCGTTCACATATCCCAATGATGATTGTGCCTCTGCCACTTAAAGAAGGTTAATACTATCCGGTAGCCATGCCATATGGCTACCGACATTCCCCGCTGACACACATTGACTACGTGACTTAGAAAGGCTACAACATGAATCAAACAGATATATGTACCCACTGGTGTACTGCCAACGCAGCCGTTGGTAGCGGTTTTGACAGTCGAAGCAGTGACAATGGTTTGCTATCAATTATGTATGGCAGCATAGAACGAGCTTCCCATTTTGGCTGGTTAAACGCGGGTCGCACGCTGGTTGATAAAACCTATATCCACCTGCTTTTACAGGCTAAGCAGTTACCTGGTTTTGGCGTAACTCACCATGACATTGCTCCACAACTAGAGCTTTTTGTTCGCGCGAATCTTCAGCCTATCTGGGCTGATGTAGAAAAAATGAGTGTGATTAAAAAACAAGAACTTGCAACACACTTAGTGAACCTGGCCGCGAGTACCCTTTTTGGTAGCAGTCATCAAGCGCAGGCCGCTAGCTGGTTGTTATTTTATCTTTGTCCGCAATTACCTATCTTTCCAATCACTGACTATCTAGATGATGCGCTTATTCAAAATAACGCGGTAACACCTTCTGATAAGCCTTATCAAGGAATAGATTGTTATCAAGGTTATCAAGGTTATCAAGGTTATCAAGTATCCGCTCAAGCGCTATATGAGAAATTACAGCCGTTAATCCAGTGTGTGCCACCCACAGCAAATTATGGCAATGAAAAAGAGCAAGCCATGGTGAATTCAATATTGGTTAGCAGTGATTGGTGGAAGCGGCATTATTTTCTACATTACTTGCAAATTTTGGAAGCAGAAGACCACAGTTAACCAATGATGTTCATGATTTAAAAACACTATTGATGGCTGATTATACTTCGCGTTTTAATAAGTAGTGAAGCCACTAAAAATAAGCAAGTGGTAATAAGTAATAGCATTTTTTTATGCCTATTTGTCTTGGTTATGATGACTTAGAAAGCAGCTTTTAAGTCATCAACTATTACTGACTTATTTAAGTACTGTCTCTTATACACATCTCCGAGCCCACGAGACGTAGAGGAATCTCGTA
>OJGT01000188.1_pt1 | contig 10823 bp, 11 predicted proteins | sample 1595031 | NCBI WGS metagenome assembly OJGT01 (sample SAMN05416857, study PRJEB24817) | seawater metagenome | isolation source: Sea water | place: Canada:Atlantic | collected 2013-11 | reverse complement strand
TAATTTTACTAAGTAAATTTAAAAGAGGAATATTATGGATCTTTCATTAACTGAAGACCAAGCGATGATACAAGACATGGCAGCAAAGTTTGCACAAACTGAACTTGCGCCTGTGGCTGAAAAACTCGATCAACACGGCGATCGTGAATTGTTCTTATCAAATTTACAAAAACTTGCTGACCTCGGCTTTATGGGACTGAATGTAAATTCTGCCTATGGCGGCACTGAAGCTGGCACTGTCGTATTTAGCCTTGCAATGACAGAAATTTCTCGCGCCTGTGCTTCTACCGCTGTAACCATGTCAGTAACCAATATGGTTGGTGAAGTAATAGAGTCTGTTGCTAGTGAAGAACAAAAACAAAAATATTTACCTAAACTGTGTAGTGGTGAATATGCCGCTGGTGGCTTTTGTTTAACTGAATCTGGCGCTGGTTCAGATCCTTCAGGCATGAAAACCAAAGCGGTTTTAGAAGGCGACGAGTGGGTTATTAATGGCGCAAAACAATTTATAACGAGCGCAGAATATGCGGGTGTATTTGTATTATGGGCAGTAACAGACCCTGATGCTAAAAGAGGTAAAGGTATTTCATGTTTCTTAGTAGAAGCAGGTACTCCAGGTTTAGTTATTTCGCCAGCTGAGAAAAAAATGGGGCAACACGCCTCTGCTACTAATGAAGTTGTTTTTGATAACTGTCGCATTCCTAAAGACGCGCTAATGGGCAAGTTAAATCAAGGCTTTAAAGTGGCTGTTTCTGAATTGGCCGGTGGTCGTATCGGTATTGGTTCATTATCGTTAGGTATAGGTTTAGCGGCAATTGATTATGCTCGTGAGTATGTCAATGAGCGCGAACAGTTTGGTCAAAAAATTGCAAACTTCCAAGGTATTCAATGGATGCTAGCTGAAGCGTATACAGATATGGAAGCTGCACGTTTATTATTGATGAACGCATCAGATAAAAAAGACAAAGGGTTACCGTTTGGCAAAGAAGCATCAATGGCTAAACTATTTGCCTCTGAAAAAGCCAACCAAGTTTGTTATACCGCATTGCAACTTATGGGCGGTGCTGGTTACATAAAAGAATACCCATTAGAGCGCTATGCTCGTGATGTTCGCGTAGCAAGTATTTATGAAGGCACTAGCGAAATTCAACGTGTAATTATCGCCCGTGATTTACTACAAGAAATTAATTAATTTAAGGATTTACCATGGATTTAAATAACAAAGTCGTTGTTGTAACTGGCGGCGCTTCAGGCTTAGGTTTAGTCACTTGTGAAGAGCTAGCAAAGCAAGGTGCTAAAATTGTAGCTTTTGATTTAAACGAAGATGCAGGTAATTCACTTGTAGCAAGCTTAGGCGACAACGCAATTTTTGCAAAAGTTGACGTAACAAACGATGCTTCTGTTGTTGCAGGTATTGAAAAAGCTGTTGCTGCATTTGGTACTATTCACGCGTGTATTAACTGTGCAGGAATAGCCCCAGGTGGCAAAACTGTTGGTCGTAATGGCGCTTTAGCATTAGAGAAATTCTCACAAGTTATTAATATTAACTTAATTGGTACCTTCAATGTATTACGTTTAGCTGCAGAGCAAATGGCTAAAAACGATCCTGATGAAAAAGGCGAACGTGGTGTAATTATCAATACAGCATCAGTTGCTGCATTTGATGGTCAAGTAGGCCAATCAGCTTATAGCGCAAGTAAAGGTGGTATTGTTTCGATGACACTACCAATTGCTCGTGATTTAGCGCCACTTGGCATTCGTATTATGACCATAGCTCCGGGTATTTTTGATACCCCAATGATGAAAGGATTTAGTGATGAAGTTCGCGATCCACTAATCAAAATGGTACAAAGCCCTAAACGTTTTGGTGATCCAGTTGAGTATGCAGATCTAGCCGCTCACATTATTACGAACAGCTACCTTAACGGTGAAGTTATTCGTCTTGATGGCGCTATTAGAATGGAACCTAAATAAGATCAACTTTTGGGGAGCGGACTATACCCCTCCCCTTTTTTCCTTCCTTTGCTAATTTGGCATTATTTCATTGGAGTCATTCATGTTAAGTGATGTTAAAATTCTAGATCTCTCTACTCTACTTCCTGGTCCTTATGCATCCATGATGCTCGCCGATCTCGGCGCGCAGGTTTTACGTGTTGAGTCACCAACTCGTGTTGATTTAGTTAGAGAACTACCGCCAAAAATAGGTGATTCTTCTGCTGCTCATCAGTATTTAAACCGTTCAAAAAAATCAATTGCTCTTGATTTAAAACAACCTGAAGCCATTGAAATAATTAAAGCATTAATCAAAGACTATGACATAGTGCTTGAGCAATTTAGACCAGGCGTCATGGAGAGGTTAGGCATTGGTTATGAAGCATTAAAAGCAATAAACCCCAAAATAATTTATTGCGCAATCACAGGTTATGGCCAAACAGGACCATATAAAGATCGCGCTGGTCATGATTTAAATTACCTAGCTATTGCGGGTATTAGTAGTTACTCCAAAAGAAAAGAACAAGCGCCAATTCCTCAAGGAATTCAAATAGCAGATGTTGCCGGCGGCTCGCTACATGGTGTTATTGGTATTTTAACCGCATTACATCATCGTCAACGTACAGGTGAAGGTCAAATGATTGATATCAGCATGACCGATTGTGCCTTTGCTTTAAATGCAATGAGTGGTGCGGGTGCTCTGGCTGGCGAAGACATTCCAGACGCTGAATCTCATTTACTTAACGGTGGTACTTTTTATGATTATTACCAAACAAGTGATGATCGTTACTTATCAATTGGTAGTTTAGAGCCTAAGTTTTTTAGTGGTTTGTGTCAGTTACTCGATTTAGAAAACTTACTACCATTAGCAAACAAAGCCTCTGCACAACAACAAATTAAAGATAGCTTCACGCACGCCTTCAAACAAAAAACCTATGAACAATGGCAAGAAATATTTATCAATCTTGATTTATGTGTTGAGCCAGTGCTTAATTTAAAAGAAGCGAGTGAGCATCCTCATTTAATCGCCAGAGAAATGATTATTGACGTACCCCATCAAAAAACAGGCACGCAAAAACAACTTGGTTGTCCTATTAAGTTTTCGATGTACCAAACACACTACCAACAAGCGGGCGGGGATATTGGTGCTGATAGTAAACAAATACTAACTGAGCTTGGCTTTGACGACACAAAAATATCCACACTTAAGAAATGTGGCGTGGTAACTTTTTAGCAAAACTTATTCTAATAAAAGAGCTTTAACTTGTTTTTCAAAGCTCTTTTATAAATCACTACTTACAGGATTATAAAGACTTAAGATAAGCTATTAAATAATCTTGTTCAGCTTTATCAGTAATTTGAACATGGCGCATGCGAGTACCTGGCACTAATATATCATTACCTGCAACCCAGCGACGAATGTTAGCTTCTGTCCAAGTTAAACCTGACTTTCTTAATGCGTCAGAATAGGCAAAACGAGGCAGAGACGCAGCTTTACGATTTATTACGCCAACTAAACTAGGGCCAAATGCATTCTTACTCGCATCTGTAGAATGACATGCACTACACTTTTTAAAAATTTCTTGCCCTGCTGCTTGCATCATCTTTTCATTACTAGCTTGCGCAAATGAAGTAAAAGAGAGCGTCGCTGCTAAAATTGACATGCCTAATATTTTGCTTTTCATTTTATTTCCTTTATATAACTAGAATACTCCGAGATATTATATTATTAATTCCGCTTTACAGATGTAGATCTTAAGGATGAAATAAACCTAATCACAAAGTAGGATATTTATCATTATTAAGTCATTATGTTGCGTTAATGGTAGCTGAATACGTTATTCACATTAAGTTAAGACGAATAATATTTTAGGAAAGTCTATTTAAGCTAAAAGTTAGCTAAAGATAGTCAAGAGGAGATACTCTCTGAAAAACCGATAATAACGCCCAGTTCGATAAATTTCTTCAAACTATCATCCACAGAAAAACCGACTTGTTTAGCTGATGCTATCTCAATAGCTTGTTCAAACGTTTCTTGATTATCAAAAGCCTCTAAGAAAGCAAATTCACCTACCGTTATGGGTAATACTACTGTTTTTAATTGTTTACGAAATAAGAGGATAAAATGATCATCAACTTGCTCGTCTGTGAGCTTCAAGTCAAAATCAGATGACGCATTTTCTTGATTTAAATGCCAAATTTTATCAACAGGAAATGTAGAGTGAACCAATGACAAAGAAGGAGTTAATATAAACGTTAATTTCAAAATATCACGGACTTTTGCCAATGCAGACCAGTCTATAATGATGGCGTCATTTGCTAATGAGCTTTTATGAAAAGCCCATTCTAATCGGGCAACATCTTTAAGATAAATAAGGTGTTTAGCATGTTCAAATTCGGCTATAAAATTAGGGAATTCTACTCCATAGTCATCCATATTGCCGGTTTTAGGCCAAGTAACGTAAATAAACTCTCGGCACATTGCGCTAAAAAAAGCACTTCCAACCAGTTTTTCAATCACTGGATAAGTGAGTATTAATGAATTGGTTATATTAGCAATAGCACTGTTTTGATATATACCCATCAAGCCTTGAGCCGAAATAAAACTGCTATCAATCTCTTTTGCCAATAGAATATTGTTTTGCCTAAGCTTGCCAGACAAACAATCACTAATAAAGTTACGTTGCAGCTCTGCTAATGTTGTTACCTTTTTAGGATGAGTGGGCTGAGTAGATTTGCTCATCAGGCAACCTGCTCACTAAGTACTTTAGCAATAATGACTTCAGCTTTCTTTTTCTCAGCTAACAATACTGAAAGTTCAGGAACATCAGTATCCCACTCAATTAATGTCGGTACAGCGCCAAAGCGTTCGATGGCCTTTTCGTATAATTGCCAAACACCGTCATAAACTTTTTGTCCATGAGTATCAATATACACTTCTTTTCCTTCAATAATATCAATACTGTAACCAGCTAAATGTATCTCTTTAACCGCCTCTACAGGTAAACTTTCAAGGTAAGTTAACGCATCAAAACCATGATTAAAAGCACTGACATAAATATTATTAACATCTAGTAAAAGTCCACACCCTGTTGTTTTACTTAATACAGACAGAAAGTCCCATTCAAGTATAGTTGAATCATTAAAGCGTAAATAACTTGACGGATTTTCAATCAGTATTTGCCTTTGTAATACGTCTTGTACGTGATTGATATTTTTAGTGACTACTTCAAAGGCTTCTTCCGTATAAGGGATGGGTAATAAATCAGGTAAATAATGAACACCATCAGAAGCACTCCAAGAAAGGTGATCTGAAACCATTGACGGCTGTAACCAATCAATCGTTTTTTTAATTTGTTGTAAATGCTGTTCTCGTACAGGACATGCAATTGCAGCTGAGCCTACAGACAAGCCAACACAGTGGGCAGAAATAGGATAATCTTGACGAATTTTAGCTAAATATTTTGATGAGGTACTGTGTTGACTAAAAAAGTTTTCTGTGTGAACTTCTAGCCAAGGAACTTCAGGTTTATTTTCAATAAACTCTTGAAAATGCTTATGTCGTAATCCTAAACCAACACCTTTAATTTTTTCCATTTTCAACACACCTATTACTACGTAATTAATCACATCAGTAATGAGAAAAGTAACCACATATAGTCTTGAATGAGTGAGCGGTAGCAAACGTTCATTTATACTTCATGCCTTGCTACCCTCCCACTTAACAGCCACTCTCAACTATTTTTTAGCTGGCTTTTCTGCTTTAACTACGCCGCCAGTTATTTTGTCACAGGTTCCTTTAGGAGTATAAACCCATTCATTATCGTCATTATCAGTTGTCGCTTGTCCTGCACAACCATGGCTACCATTTAATGCACCACAATCATTTTTACCTGCTTTAGCAATGCCTGCACATTTTTCCCATGATGATGGCTGATTAGGGACTGCATTTGCACTCGTTGCCGTTAATACACCTAAAGCTAAAATGCTAGAAATTGCTGTTGTTGCTATTGTTTTAGTATTCATAATAATTCCTTGACTCGTTTAATTGAATTGTATGCTTCAAGATAAAAGATAGCTTGAACAAGAAAATAATTTCATAAAATACATTTTTTCTTTGCAGGTATTAATTCCAACTTAAAAAATAAGATAGTCTTCACAACACTTTCTTATATACTATTCGCCTATTAAACAGCGATTAAGGAATTGTACGTGTTAGCGATTGAATGGATAATATCTTTTCTATTTTTAGGCTCTTTTGTAGGGTTTGTTGCAGGTCTTCTTGGTGTTGGCGGTGGCGGTATAATGGTTCCCGTATTAACCCTTATTTTTCTACATCAGGGGGTAGATGCCAACTCAGTAGTCCATCTAGCCTTGGGTACTTCAATGGCTTCCATTATTTTTACGTCCATCTCAAGCTTGCGAGCTCATCAATCTCATAACACTATCAATTGGCATATAGTAAAATTTATGTCACTGGGTGTTATCTTAGGTACCTTTATGGGAACATTTCTGGCAGCTAAGTCCAGTTCTCTATATTTAGCAATATTTTTCACTTTGTTCATGGCTTTTGTAGCGATTAAATTACTGCTAAAAAAACAGGGTGATAATCATAATGTGCAGATAAGTAATCAGCAACTTCTCACTTCTGGTGGTGGCATTGGTGCGATATCGGCACTTGTTTCAATTGGTGGCGGATCACTCACGGTACCTTATTTAACGTCAAAAGGAATTGATATAAAAAAAGCGATTGGAACATCTGCTGCAATAGGTTTACCTATATCAATAACAGGTACATTCGGTTATTTAGTTAATGGCTGGGGAAACAGTTTAGACTACGAATATACACTAGGATTTATTTATTTACCAGCCGTATTCTTAATATCGATCACAAGCTTTTTCACTGCTCCCTATGGTGCTAAATTAGCACAACATTTACCCATAAATATTTTAAAGAAAGTCTTTGCATTACTGCTACTTTCATTAAGCTTTAAAATGTTACTTTCAATCATATGACATACTTGATTAATCATAATTAGATTAAACAATAATGGCAGTTATAAAGGGATAAGTTAAGGGCCTATATTATGAAAATTCAGAACGGAGCTTTTAATATAAGCTTACTTGACTAGAATAATATAAGTGCCTTCCATGGCTAATAATTTAATGAAATGTTTATAAATAATGTCGTGTTAAAAGACAGAATAATTTACTTAACTATTATGCTATTAATATTTAAGACCCAACTAGGCTACTTTATCTTTCAACTAATGATTCGCTAATAAGCATAATACTTGTTATCTAAATGACTTTAAGGTGACTCCTTGAAGCTTTTTGAGTATATTTTGAATATGTATTTTATCTTCTTGCACTATGAACTACTTTAATATGACTAATAGATCATAATGCGACTATAACGCTTTAATTTGAAACTAATCGTCTAAAAGAGTTTTTTATGGATCAGTTAAGCCAAATTTTACAAAATTTATCTTTTAAGACCGATGTCTTTTTCAGTGGGACATTATGTGGTGTTCAACACTTAGGTGGATCCGATAGTAACAAAGGTCACCTGCATTTACTTAGTTCAGGCGTTCTAACGCTTATTGATGAGCAAGGACAAAAAGTAACATTAGAAAAGCCCTCATTAATTTTTATGCCTACTCCTACTAAACATCAGCTTATTGCCAATGAATTAGATCCCCCTAAATTAGTCTGTGTTGACATCAATTTTCATGCAGGTAGCAGTATATCTTTAGTTAATGCCTTGCCAAAGCTCATATGTTTAGATATTGAAAAGAATGGCTCTCTTGGTAAAACAGCCAATTGGTTATTTGAAGAAGCCTTCAGTTCTGAAGCTGGACAAAATATCATTGTTAATAAACTTAGTGATATTTTTTTGGTTAAAATTTTACGTTACATTTTAAAAAATGGGCTAGTTATTCAGAGTATGTTAGTGGGTATGGCACATCCCAAATTATCTCAAGTAATAACTGCAATACATGAAAGCCCTGAAGCTCATTGGACCGTAGATACAATGGCAGAAAAAGCCCTTATGTCGCGCGCAAAATTTGCAGCACTATTCAAAGAAACAATTGGTCAAGCACCCAGTGATTACCTTACAGATCTTCGTATTGCCATTGCCCAAGGATTATTAAAAAAAGATCTACCCGTGAGTATAGTTGCAAATAAAGTAGGATATGAACATGGCTCAGCCTTAGCAAGGGTATTTAAAAAGAAAATGGGTTTATCACCAAAAGAGTGGTTACTTAAATTCAAAAAATAACAATCATTGCCTAAATTACGCCATACGAGTAATACGAAATAAATCACTTTGATATTGTACTAAATATTGAATAATATCATCTGATTCATACAACCACTGAGTTGTACCATTTAAACTATCAATACGTAAGCACGGCACCTGTGTTTTATGTCCTCCTTGAAGTAGTTCAATTTGATACTGATGATTTAGTTGAATATTTCTTAACTCAACATCAATACTTATATCATTGATAGCTCTACGTGTTTTAGCACAATAGGGACAACTTTCGTAATGATAGAGTGCAAACATTGTTGATTGTGATTTTGTCATAGCCAGTTCCTAAATATGTTAGCTAAAAAATTAAGATACTTTCTTAAGGTTGTAATATAACGAATCCAAATATTGTGAAAGCAACTAAATGTCTAAATTTTGAAACCAATCAGCCAAGTTATAGTTTTTATAATTATTTTTCTGTATCTCCCTTAACAATTTTAGTAAATCACTTTCATTAAATTACACTACTCTATTTAGATTTACTACTCGAGCGTAACCAAATGAAATACAAGTATATAAAGTAATATCAACCTATTATATACCTAGCAATTTTAGTAAAAATAACCAACTTCTTTATGGCAAATTTAATGAGAGTAATTAGTGATAGATAAGATACTAATCGTCTAGTTAACTAATTATTTAATATATTAATCATCAAACAAGGTGTAGTATACTTGCCGAAATATAACTTTTATGCTAATTGATTATTTAATAAGGGTTGAATAGCACCCTTTATTTAGATTTTTGCAACAATAGGAACATGCTCAGTAATGCGCAAATTTGACGATTCTCTCCCTTTAAAACTATTAAGAGCCCGTGAAGCTGCTCTAAATCATTTTCGCCCTATTTTAAAAGAGATTTCATTAACAGAGCAGCAATGGCGAATTATTCGTGCTTTAAATGAATATGGGGCTTTAGAATCAAAACAATTAGCCGAGTGTTGTTGCATTCTTAGCCCTAGTTTAACGGGTATCATAAAGCGATTAGAGCAACAAAACTTTATTCAGCGTCAGAAATCGACAGAAGATCAACGACGTGTTCTACTCAGTTTAACTGAGCATGCCCAAACAGTTTTTGATGAAGTTAGTCCACGTTTTGAAGAAAGCTATAGAAAAATGACTGACCGATTCGGCCAAGAAAAAATGCAAGAATTCAAAGAATTACTGGATTTAATGGCAAACGTAAAACCTTAGTAATACATCAGTGAAAAAATAGACTCTTCGCCGGTAAATAACCAATGCAGCTGAAAATTATTTTAGTTGCAACATATAATCGAAGCCTACGCTCTACACTAAGGAGCATAGGCTAGTAAGTTCGCTTCACATCACCTAAGTAAATATATATTAATCTCATTTAGTGTAAATCTATGACAACTAATCTTCACAACAAGCAACCATCATTAATTTTGCTTATTGTAATTGCCATGACCAGCCCTTTGGCATTAAATTTATTTATTCCTGCAATGCCTTCAGCAGTAATTGACCTTCATACTGATATAGCAACAATGCAGTTAACTTATAGTTGTTTTTTATTAACGCTTGCTTTTGGACAATTATTATCAGGACCTTTAGCTGACTACTTTGGCCGTTATCCCATTTTAATAGGTGGTTTAATCATTCATTTTTGTGGTTGTCTCTTTGCAATATTAGCCAATGATATTAATTTATTAATAGCCGCTAGGGTTTTACAAGCACTCGGTGGTAGCGCCTGTATGTCAATGGCAAGAACAATGACATTAGATATTTATGGACGAGAAAAGTCAGCGAGTAAAATGAGTTACTTAGTCATGGCTATCGCATTATCGCAAACCCTTGCGCCAACTTTAGGAGGCTATATTAATTTATACTTCAACTGGCAGGCTATATTTATCATCTCTTCGACTATTGCTTTAGGTGTTTTTTTCTTAGCAATTAAACAGCTAACTGAAACTTGTAATCAGAAAAGTAGCAGTTTAAAAATAAATCAAGTATTACATCAGTATTCGCAAGTGCTAAAATCTAAACAATATTTAGGGTACGCCTTGTCAACAACTTTTATTGCTTGTGCCTTCTACCTTTTTATTGGTAGCGCCCCTTATATTGTTGTTAATTATTTAGATGGGAACTCTGCTGATTTTGGTAATTGGTTTTTAATGGTAGCCCTTGCCTTTATGTTTGGTAGCGTTTGTTCTGGTACATTAGCAAAACACCTATCAATAAATACTATGATTTATATAGGCCATAGTATCTCCTTATTAGGCGCGGCATTTTTATTATTTTTTAATAGCATTGACCAAATGAGTTATTACGGATTATTTCTGCCGATGTCATTACTCACCTTTGGGCGAGGTTTAAGTCAACCAAGTGCCCAATCTGCTGCCATTGCTTCCTCTTTATCACGAGCAGGAACCGCTTCAGGTTTATTAGGATTTATACAGTTAACTATTGGAGCATCTGTTGCTCAGTTAATTCCATTATTAATGGACTACAATATCAATACATTATTTTCTGTCTCTTATACACATCTGACGCTGCCG
>OJGT01000187.1_pt1 | contig 10842 bp, 7 predicted proteins | sample 1595031 | NCBI WGS metagenome assembly OJGT01 (sample SAMN05416857, study PRJEB24817) | seawater metagenome | isolation source: Sea water | place: Canada:Atlantic | collected 2013-11 | reverse complement strand
ACGAGATTCCTCTACGTCTCGTGGGCTCGGAGATGTGTATAAGAGACAGATTTATTGTTATGTCCCAATAGGAGTATTAAAGGTTATACCTTAGAGAGTTATGTGGTGAACAGGTGTTTATATAAAATGCAGAAAAAAGGGAGGTATTAGCCTCCCTTTTACTTGGTTCAGTACTTTATTTATAGCGTTACAAAAGTACCATCACTAAAGGTAACGATGCCATCTTCGTTAACTGTTGCAAACTCCTCACCATCGTGAGAGATAACGCCAGTCGTTATAAAGGTATCACTGAGTTCACTACCATCCACATAATCAGTTTCAACATCGGTAATCGTTAGTACAACGCCATTATGATTGGTTAATGTTGCAGTCATGGTTGTTGTTATTGTTTCATCACCTTCACCTACTTCAACAATATCATCAGTATCAAAAGCAAAATCTAATTGGTTTCCGCCATAGGTTAAGTCGATACTTGCTATACCAGCTTCTAATCCTGTACGTTCAATAGCTGCTTCTACCTCTACATCACCATCAATACCATCAATATCTAGAGCAAAGCGTACGTTAATTGATGCCGAGGCATATGTGGTGGCTGTTTCTCCTGTTAAACCGCAGTCTTCATTATTATCGTGATCAAATGTGTTATTTTCTACACCATTGTCATTTGTATAAAGATTAGACCACTCATGTTCTAATTCACAAGTTTCCTCAATACCCGAAGCTGCTATAGCAACCGTAGCTTCAATACTGTTTGTGCTATCACTAAACATACCAGATAACGAAGCAGTTAAACCATCAATACTGATTACTTCAGTTTCGCTATTTGTATAGTCTCTATCGTCTGTATAAACTTCTGAGTTCGTTCGTGTTTCGTTGTATTCACTTGCTTCATCATAGTCAAGAGAAAGCAGTGATGCTGCGATGTTAAATACGCCAGTAAATGAAATGGGATCAGATACTTCTGAACTTGCTACTTGTGCAATGGTAACCGATAAGCCAAAATCAACGCCTGTTACACTAATTAAGCCTGAAGCTGTATTTGTCTCAGATCTCGTGCTAGAGCCTTCTGAAGCGCTAGAAGTGCCTTCTTCTCTTTCCTCTTCATCTACAGTAAGTGTTGCTACAACGTTAGAGCCGTCATTGATAGCAATACTTACTTTATCCGTTGATACACTACCAGACAACGCTAAATCAACACTAGCCTCTCCTTCAGCACTCCATGTATATGTGTAAGTCCCTTCCGTTTCGGTTTCGGTTTCGGCATCTTCAATTCCATCGCTAAATACTGCATTAACCGCTACTAGGTCAATGGTTGCAGTCGTTGCTACGCCAGCACTGTTTTCAATATCAAGCGTTTGATCTACTGTATAAGTGAAAGTGGTACCACTAAGGCTTATAGCAACAGTAATACCATCGTCAGATTGATAACTTGTTACGGGAGTTTCACTATCTAATACAGTTTCAATAGCACCTGCAATAGCAGCTGTTGCTAGGGCTAAAGCTTCAGAGCTTACATCTAAATCACTTGACACTAGGTCACTTGCTAAAGAGATTTCCTCTTCAAATGTATCGGCACCGTCTAACTGAGTCGCTAAACTAAAGGTGCTTACTTGTGATACAAACTCTTTAGTGGCAATTAGACCTTCAGAACCAAGGTCATCAGGTACATCACCTTGAGTTGCTTGAGTTGAGCCTGTTGCAGCTTCTTCTTCTTCGGCCATTAAGGCAGTTTGAACGGCAGCTATATTGTCGTCTTCAGCGTTAACACCTTCAAGCTCAGTAACCATAGCGCTCGTTAGTGTTTGTGATGCAGCGGCAATCTCTTCTTGAGAAACGAGAGTATTGTCACCTTCACCTTCTTCTGTTTCAGCTATACCTGAGTCAACATACTGCATAACAAAATCATCTAAAGCGGCTTCTAAGCTTGTACCATCACTAGCACCCATAAGGGCGGCTTCGACAACGGCAGCTGCTTTTAGGTTAGCATTAAGCTCGGCAGCACTAGCGCCATTAATGGCTGTTGGATCGGTAAGATCTACTATAGGTTGTTCAGTCACATCGCCATCTAATCCTAATAGGTCGGCAATTTGATAGTTACTTGCTTCGGCTGCAGCTGCAGGTTCTGCTCCTTCGGCAATTTTATCTAAAGTAAGTGCTGCTGCAATATTTGTTAGCGGGGTGATATTAATTGAAATGGTATCTGAATCAGTGCCAGAAGATACGGCTGATAGTTCGAAATCGGTTGGTAAAGTATAAAGTTCACCAAAGGTAATGGCTACTTCATCATCATCATCAGCAAGACATACTGATAAATCACATTTCATCTGTGAACCATCGACAGCAGTAATTTCAATAATTAATGGTTCTCCATCATAGCTAGAATCAAGAGTTAACTCATAACTACCGTCTGTGGCGTCAGTTATTGCTGTGCCTATTGCGGGTTCAACTTTTGTTCCATTACTATTGATTAAATACGCATTAACTTCTCCACCTAAAATCAAACCTTTTGAAGCTGTACCTGTAATACTCATTGGCGCTGGAGGTGCAACAACACTGCCACCACTACTGCCACCACCACATGCAAAAAGCAAGCTACTGCTGATTAAAGCGACAGATAAGTTTCTTTTGAAAGGTAATGTGTTTTTTGTATTTCTTAGAGCAATATTGGTTTTGCTTTTATTACTAATCATATAATTACATCCATATTGTTGACTTTAGAGTTGTTTTTTTTACCAGTTGAATATCGATAATAAAGTAAAAGTTACAGGTGTAAAGAACTATTTGGTTCAACTTTGATGAGGGACAAACTAAGGCTTCTTATCATGTGTTTCAACATTCAGTCGTGTGATTAGATGAAAAATCCTTTAACCATTTGTTTATTTTATCGTATTTTCTGACTTGAAAAGATGAGAATAAAATAAGCATTGCTAGATTTATTTTGAAATTAATTTTACTATTACTCGGTCTAATGTTTTTTAGGAGATAAATTTACTATTAATGCTAGTGAATTAAACTCTATGTTTTATACAAATTCGAATATTGTTGTCAGCTTCGCATGGTGAGGTTAGGTGAGAAAGACTAAGTCCAACATATATATAATTCTTCTGTTCTTGATGAGCTTTTTCAGTCAAGCATTGGCGAGTACCATAAATCCTTGCACGCATGTAATGATGGATACTGCTATGAAGAATCATACGCAAAGCCATGCAAATATGATGATGAAAGACAGTGAAACTGACTTTACATCAAAGGTGCTAATGGATTGTTGCCTTGAAGAATGTAAATGCTCAATGAGTGGCTGTTTCAGTCCTTCTCTGCTCACCGACACCTCTTTTAATACTGAAATTATTTTAATGCAAAAAATAGTTCAACTTATGTCTATACATCAATCGCAAGTTGACACTTCTTTATATCGCCCACCTATTTCATAACTCCAAGGCACTATTGTGCCTAAAATTTCCTATCTAGCAGTGCAGCCTACATTTTAGTCTGTACAAACGAATGATTCTCAAAATTTACATGAGTAAAAGAGAAAGCAGTATGAATATAATTAAACAGCTACCGAGTAGCTTTATGGTAATAGCTACCTTTTCAGTAGTATTTTTTTTAAAAAATAGTTACGCAGGCCAGCAATCATTGAGCTTCAACAAAGCAATTCAAATAGCCCAGCAAAACGATCCTTGGCTTGACGCTAGTCGTCACCAACAAAAATCGTTAACGTTACAAAGTTATGTAGCTAAAACATTACCCGATCCTAAAGTTTCAATTGCTTTTGCTAATTTGCCCACAAATGGTTTTGATTTCTCTCAAGAAGCAATGACACAATTTAAAGTGGGTGCTTCACAGGTGTTTTCTCGTGGCGATAGTTTAAATATTAATAGTCAAAAATTTAAGTTGCTGTCGCAACAACAGCCGTTACAGCGTGAAGACAGAATGAATAAAGTGGCCGTGACTGTAGGCAGTTTGTGGCTTGATCTATTTCGCGTACAACAAAGTATTAAGTTAATTGAAAAAAATCGTAATTTATTTGAGCAATTGGCTGAAGTAGCTGAAGCCAGTTATGGCAGTGCATTAGGTAAAACACGGCAACAAGATATTGTGAGAGCACAGTTAGAGTTAACTCGTTTAGAAGATAAGCTTAATCAATTACAGCAGCAAAATGACAATTATCAAGGCATGTTGGCACAATGGCTTACTCATTTCTCTCTACCTTCACAACGTGTGAATACACAGGTTTTTACTTCGCCATTTACGGTAAGTGACAAACAACCGGATATAGAACTTACTCATGCAAAAAGTGTTTATGAACAAAAAGTAGTCAATGAGAATAAATTGGCAGGTTTGCTGTCATTGCACCCCGCAATTAAAGATATCGATAAAAAAATTGCAGCTGTTAAAACAGGTGTTGAATTAGCAGAGCAAAAATATCAACCTCAATGGGGAGTTAATGCAAGCTATGGTTACCGTGCAGATGATGCTATGGGGAGTAGCCGTGCTGACTTGTTTTCGGTTGGGCTAACTTTTGATGTGCCATTGTTTACAAAAAATCGTCAAGATAATGAAGTTAAATCAGCAGCATTGAAAGTTGAAGCAGTTAAAACAGAAAAGCTCTTATTGTTAAGAAAACTAATGTCTACTTTTACCAGTGCTAAAGGGCAGCTAATTCGGTTAACTCAGCGGCAAGTATTGTATCGGGAGCAACTGTTACCTCAAATTCACGATCAAGCAGAAGCTTCTTTAACTGCTTATACCAATGATGACGGCGATTTTGCAGAAGTAGTAAGAGCGCGAATTGCAGAGCTTAATGCGGAAATAGATTTTTTAGCCATTAACGTACAAAAACAAAAAATTAATTTAGAAGTGAACTACCTATTTGTTGGTTCTATTGTTAATCAGCAATCGGGAGAGAAATAATGGATTCAAAAAACAACAGCTTATTGTTAGGGCTTATTCTAGGTATTATTTTAAGCGCTATAGGGTATTTTTTGATAGCTGAAAACACTATGGTTAATGAAAATGTGCCTGAAGAGAATGAGGAAAAACCACTTTATTGGGTTGCACCGATGGATGCCAATTTTCGTAAAGATGAACCGGGACTTTCTCCAATGGGAATGGAATTAGTGCCTGTGTATGCAGACTCAGGTGAAGGGAAAGATGAAGGTCCTGGTACAATTCGTATTTCACCTGATGTCATTAATAATTTAGGTGTGCGAACAGTCAGTGCTGAATACAAAAATATTAATAGCCAAATAGATACTGTTGGATATGTCACATATGATGAAGATAAGTTAGTACATATTCACCCACGTGTTGATGGTTGGATTGAAAAACTTTATGTCTCAAGTGTGGGCTCTGTTGTGACAAAAAACCAACCGCTTTATGATATTTATTCTCCTGAATTGGTGAATGCCCAAGAAGAGCTATTACTCGCATTAGAGCGAAAAAATAAACGTTTGATTAATGCCGCTGAAAACAGGTTAGTTGCACTACAGTTACCTAAGACTGTTATCACAAAACTAAAAAAAACGCGAAAAGTGCAACAACATATAACCTTTTACGCACCACAAAATGGGGTAGTTGAGAACTTAAATGTACGCTCAGGTTTTTTTGTTAAACCGGGTGCCACATTAATGTCTATTGGTGATTTATCTGAAGTGTGGGTTGAGGCTGAAGTATTCGAGCGACAAGCAGCACAAGTACATGTGAATACCAAGGTAATGATGCGCTTAGATTACTTACCCGGTAAAGAGTTTCACGGAAAAATTGATTTTATTTATCCTACATTAGATGTCAAAACTCGCACAGTAAAAGTTAGAATTCGAGTTGATAATCAATCTGGTGAATTTAAACCAAACATGTTTGCACAAGTTGCTATTTATACTAGTGATAAAACGAAAGCTTTATTGATTCCAAAAGAAGCACTTATCCGTACTGGTAACCAAAACCGTGTTGTTTTAGCGCTTGGTGGTGGGAGTTTTAAATCCATAGCTATTGCGGTTGGTCGATTTGATAATAATTCAGTAGAAGTGCTATTGGGATTGGATGCAGGCGAAGAGATTGTGAGTTCTGCACATTTTCTACTTGATTCGGAATCGAGCAAAACATCTGATTTTATGAGGATGAATCATGGGCCAATGAACATGAATGCTACTGAAACCACTATGTCGCAAAGTAGTCATGTTAGTGCAGCAAGCACTACAGGCACAATAAACTCAATATTGGTTGATGATCGTATTGTAAATATTTCTCGCGCAGCTATTGATAAGTGGCAACGTCCTGCTGCTACGCTAGATTTTATAGCGGATGATAGCATCAGCCTGAAAAGCCTAATTAAAGGTAATCAAATTCAATTTACTTTTGAAGTGCGTGGCGATGATTTTGTTATCACTGAACTTACTATCGCTGAACAGCAATTACAGGAGTAAGTTATGATTTCAACAATTATTCGTTGGTCAGTACATAATCGCTTTCTAGTATTGTTATCAACATTGATTTTAATAGGACTGGGTGTCTATTCAATTAAGAATACCCCCGTGGATGCTTTACCCGATCTTTCTGATATTCAGGTTATTATTAAAACAAGTTATCCAGGACAAGCCCCGCAAGTAGTTGAAGATCAAGTCACTTATCCGTTAACTACAGCTATGTTGTCAGTGCCCGGAGCAACAACTGTGCGCGGTTTTTCATTTTTTGGTGATTCTTATGTCTATGTGATTTTTGATGAAGATACTGATCTTTATTGGGCAAGATCCCGAGTTTTAGAATATTTAAGCCAAGTAGCTCCCAGTTTACCTAGTTCAGCTAAGCCACAATTAGGTCCTGATGCAACAGGTGTTGGTTGGATTTATTTATATGCCCTAGTTGATCGAAGTGGTAAGCATGATATTAGCCAGTTACGTAGTATTCAAGATTGGTTTTTAAAGTATGAATTACAAACCGTAGCAGGTGTGAGTGAGGTAAGTGCACTTGGTGGTATGGTAAAACAATATCAAGTGCAAGTTAACCCTGACAAATTACGTGCCTTTGGTATTCCACTATCATTAATTCAAAAAGCAATAAAACAAGGTAATCAAGAGATTGGTGCTTCTGTTGTTGAAATGGCTGAAGCAGAATATATGGTGCGAGCCACAGGTTATATAAAAAATGCCAGTGATTTAGAAAATATTCCTTTAGGAATGAATAGCAATGGCGCGCCGTTATTACTGAAAGATGTGGCCGATATTGTTATTGGCCCTCAAATGCGCCGTGGCATTGCCGAGTTAAATGGAGAGGGCGAAACAGTTGGTGGCATTGTAGTGATGCGCTATGGTGAAAATGCTCAGCAGGTTATTGTTAAAGTAAAAGAAAAATTAGAACAGTTAAAACAAGGATTACCTGAAGGGGTCGAGGTTGTTACCGTTTATGACAGGTCAGCCCTTATTGAGCGAGCAGTTGATAACCTTAGTTATAAATTATTGGAAGAGTTTGCTGTAGTCGCGCTGGTTTGCGTATTATTTTTATTTCATGTGCGCTCGTCTTTAGTGGCGATCATTAGTTTACCCGTAGGGATTTTAACTGCTTTTATTGTTATGCATCTACAAGGGTTAAATGCCAATATCATGTCACTTGGCGGTATTGCTATTGCAATTGGTGCAATGATAGATGGCGCTATTGTAATGATTGAAAATATGCACAAACATATAGAAAAGCTAGCAGCAGAAGGTAAAACTCTCACCAGTGAAAATCGATGGGATATTGTTATTGAATCTGCATCTGAGGTTGGCCCAGCTTTATTTTTTAGCTTACTGATTATTACGGTTAGTTTTGTGCCTGTTTTTACGCTTGAAGCGCAAGAAGGGCGAATGTTCTCACCATTGGCCTTTACCAAAACTTATGCAATGGCTGCATCAGCTGCCCTTGCTATCACTTTAGTACCTGTATTAATGGGCTATTTTATTCGAGGTAAAATTCTCCCTGAGCATAAAAACCCTATTAACCGTTTATTAAGTGCTATTTATTTACCTGCATTGAAAACCGTGTTGAATTATCCGAAAATTACACTACTAGCAGCATTAATAATGGTTGGTATAGGTCTTTATCCATTAAATAAAATTGGTAGTGAGTTTATACCTTCTTTGGATGAAGGTGACTTAATGTATATGCCAACAACCTATCCAGGTATTTCTATTGGTCAAGCTAGGCAGTTGTTACAGCAAACAGATAAACTAATTTATACCGTGCCTGAAGTTGAGACAGTCTTTGGTAAAGTAGGGCGTGCAGAAACAGCAACTGATCCTGCACCATTAACGATGCTAGAAACGTTTATTCAATTTAAACCAAGAGATCAATGGCGTGAAGGTGTTACGCCAGAGAGTCTAAAGCAAGAGCTAGATGCCTTAGTTAAACTACCTGGCGTCACTAATGCTTGGGTAATGCCAATTAAAACTCGAATTGATATGTTAGCAACTGGAATTAAAACTCCAGTAGGTATCAAAATATCAGGTCCTTCTTTAGCTAAAATTCAACAAATAGGCCAACAGATTGAAAATATTTTAGCTGAAGTTCCTGGAACCGCTTCAGTTTACTCTGAACGAGTTGCAGGTGGACGATATATCAAAATTGATATTAAACGGGCGCAAGCTGCACGTTATGGGTTAAATATTAGTGATATTCAGCAAGTGGTAGCAACAGCAATTGGCGGTATGAATGTTACTCAAACAGTTGAAGGGTTAGAACGCTATCCCGTAAATATTAGATATCCACAAGATTATCGAAACTCACCAGAGCAAATGGCTTTATTACCTATTATTACCCCGATGGGACAAAGGATCCCATTAGGTGATGTTGCCGATATTTTTATTGAAGATGGCCCTCCTGGCATTAAATCAGAAAATGCTCGCTTAAACGGTTGGTCTTTTATTGATATTACCAATAATACAGACATCGGAAATTATGTTGATAATGCGCAAAAGGTATTACGTGAGCGGTTAGTTTTACCTGCAGGATATTCAATTACTTGGGCTGGTCAATATGAATATATGCAACGAGCTAAAGAAAAATTAGCATATGTTGTACCGTTAACTTTAGCCATCATTATTGTTTTATTGTATTTGAATTTTAGAAATATGGTTGAAGTTGCCATGATTATGGGAACATTGCCTTTAGCTATGGTTGGTAGTATTTGGCTGATGTATTTAGAAGGCTATAATTTTTCTGTTGCCGTAGGCGTTGGCTTCATTGCGCTTGCAGGAGTTGCAGTAGAGATAGGTGTCATTATGTTGGTTTATCTAAACCAAGCATATCAAGCAATGTTAATAGCACATCAAACACAAGGAATCACCATTGATAAAGCATCCATATTTGCCGTTGTTATAGAAGGGGCGGGCAAACGTGTTAGACCTGTGATGATGACAGCAGCAGCAATTATTGTAGGCTTATTACCTATTTTGTATGGTACAGGAACGGGTAGTGAAGTAATGAGCCGAATTGCTGCGCCAATGGTTGGAGGCATGTTGAGTGCAATTATTTTAACATTACTCGTTTTACCTACACTGTTTTATTTATGGCGAACCAAAGGGTTAGTCAAAGTGCGCAAGGAATAGGTTAAATGTCAGTACACCGAACAAGCCGACGATATCATAAATGGTTAATGCTAATAGTTGGATTACAGTTCGTGATTTGGTCTATTACCGGTACCTATATGGTGACACTTAATATAGATTATATTCATGGAGATAGCTTAGTTAAACAAAGTGAGATTAGTTTAAATTCAGCGGAAATTAATTTTGAATTGCATCAACTTTATCTCAACTATCCCAATGCTGAAATGATTGAGTTAACTATGTTACTTGATCAAGCTGTTTATCAATTTATTGAAGATAAGCAAAGTTATTTGCTTAGTGCAGATACAGGACAGTTACTTTCTCCAATTAGTGAGGATTATGCAGTTGCCGTCGCGAAAAGCTTTTATGAAAAAGCTGAGCCTATTATTTCTGATGTCCGCTTGATTAGCAATAATCCTCCTTTTGAATTAAATCAAAGACACTTACCTGTGTGGCGTATTGATTTTGAAGATTTTGCTAACCCTAGTTTTTATATTAGTAGTCGAACAGGAAAACTAGTGACAAAGCGGCATAGTTTTTGGCGTATATTTGATTGGATGTTTAGCTTTCATGTAATGGATTATGTAGAAGAAGATCCGAGTAATAAATTGCTCTTATTATTTTCTGTGTTGTCTTTAGTTGGCAGTGTCTTTGGTATTGTATTGATATATTTCAGAGTGCTTACAAAATCCAATAAAAGAAAGGTGAATAATGCGACTAGTTAGACTATTGCATAAATGGCTCTCAGTTATTGTAGCGTTACAGATACTCATTTGGCTTGGAAGTGGTTTATTTTTTAACTTGATGGATCATCGTAATGCAAGCGGCAAAGCAAATATGAACAATACGATCAAAGCAATAGAGATTGATCATGCCCGTTTATTATCAACAGGTTCTATTATTCATAGATATGAGCTATTGTCGGCTAACCCATCAAAACTAAAAAAGATTAATTCTATTAGGCTTATTCAATTACTTGATCATCCTTATTATTTACTCAATCACAAAAAAGCGTTGTATTCTCACTTTTATAATGAACATTCCTTGATTGATGCTTATTCAGGAGAAATAAAAATTATTGATAGTTCTATGGCTAAAGCACTTGCCCTCGCAAGCTACCGTGGTACAGGGCTGGTAATCTCAATAGAAAAAAGCTTAGCTCCCTTTGAAGACATGCTTAAAGAAGAAAATACATCTTGGCGAGTCAATTTTAATGATGACACTAATACCAGCGTATACCTGTCTCTTATACACATCTGAC
>OJGT01000186.1_pt1 | contig 10896 bp, 10 predicted proteins | sample 1595031 | NCBI WGS metagenome assembly OJGT01 (sample SAMN05416857, study PRJEB24817) | seawater metagenome | isolation source: Sea water | place: Canada:Atlantic | collected 2013-11 | reverse complement strand
CTACACTATCCTCTTCGTCGGCAGCGTCAGATGTGTATAAGAGACAGGTATTGATCATGTACAAATCACTGTTGCTGAGAGTGTTGGCATAGAAGGGCGCTGGGGTTTTTATGATGAAGCAGGTCAAATGCGAGATATGATTCAAAATCATCTTTTGCAAATTTTATCTTTGCTCGCAATGGAGCCTCCTGCAGATTTAAGTGCAAGCAGTATTCGTGCAGAAAAACTGAAAGTGATTAAAGCGCTTTCACCTATAGATCACAATAATGTACAAGAAAAAACAGTGCGTGGCCAATATACAGATGGGCTGATTGATGATGTAGTTGTACCGGGATATTTGAATGAAGAAGGTGCAAATACTGATAGTAAGACAGAAACTTTTGTTGCTATTAAGGTAGAAATTGATAATTGGCGATGGTCAGGTGTGCCTTTTTACTTACGCACAGGTAAGCGTATGTCAGCAAAAGATAGCGAAATAGTTGTTCATTTTAAAGAACAACCACACAATATCTTTAAAGATAGCTATAGTGAATTACCTGCAAATAAATTAGCTATTCGTCTGCAACCTGATGAAGGCGTTGAGCTGCAAATGATGAATAAAATTCCTGGCATTGCATCACAAATGAATATCCAAGAAAATAAACTAGATTTGAGTTTCAATGATACATACCAAAACCAACGAGTTATTGATGCTTATGAACGTTTAATGCTAGAAATTTTAAATGGTAATCAATCACTATTTGTTAGTCGAAATGAAGTTGAAGCTGCTTGGACATGGGTAGATAGTGTTATCAGCGCGTGGCAAGAAACAAATGAAAGACCTAAACCATATTCTGCAGGAACTTGGGGACCAGAAGATTCTATATCATTAGTCATGAATGATAACAGGCATTGGGTAAAATAATTATGTATGAGTATGCTAACTTTGAAACAAGCGAATCATTAGACTTAGCGTTAGCTGAGAGAGTGAGCTCAATACTTCAGCAAGCTATTTTAGACAAGGGAAAAGCTACGCTGGCTGTATCCGGAGGTTCAACTCCTAAAGGATTCTTTAAGATCTTATCCAGTAAAAATGTTGATTGGAAAAATGTGATTATTACTTTGGTTGATGAACGGTGGGTTGATGTCGATTCTGAGGATAGTAATACCCGTTTAGTGCATGATTTCTTATTACAAAATAAAGCCTCCACAGCCAATTTTTTTCATTTGAAACAAGGTGACTCACTTAGTTGTGAAGTCTTAGCGAAGCTGAATTCCGAGGTAAAAGTAAATTTAGATCCTCTGGATGTAATTATTCTAGGTATGGGGGAAGACGGTCATACTGCTTCTTTATTTCCCTGTAGTGAACAGATAAGTGAAGCGTTAAATTTTGATAATGAAAATGCGTTAATTATCATAGAACCTAAAACTGCACCATATAAACGTATTTCATTTAGTTTTGCTACATTGATACGAAGTAAAAATATATTTCTGCACCTTTGTGGAGAAAAAAAACAGCAAGTCTTAAATAAAGCAATAAATGAAGAAGATGTACTTGTTATGCCCGTGCGTAAATTTTTACAAGATGAAAAAAAGCTCATCCAAATATACTGTTGTCCTTAACACCTACTTTTTTATATAAGGTTTTTTGATATAAAAAAAGGTAACTGTTATGGCTAACAGTTACCTTTTTTCTTTGTGTGTGAAAGCTCTACGATATTATCATAAAGCGATATTACACAGATTAACTAGCTTTAGTCATACCAGCTGAACTTCTGCTTGTTACATCAGCTACTATGGCTGTTCGACCTGACACTTGATGAGACATACGATCTTCATTTGCCATAAACTTACGAGGAAGTTCATTCATCGTAGTAATAGTTTCTGTTTTGGTCATTGGTGAAAAAGCATGTCCAGGTAAACGATTAGCTTTTCTAACTTGTCTTGCTAATTTTTTATCTTTTGGTGCTTTTTTCACGGCCGGGGTGGCAGCTTTCTTAGCTTTTACTTTAGCTTCCTTTTCTTGAATAGGTGCTTGTTCTGAAGTAACTGCTTCAACAACTGGTTTTGACTCTTCAGTAGCAGCTTCAACAACTGGTTTTAGCTCTTCAGTAGCAGCTTCAACAACTGGTTTTGGCTCTTCAGTAGCAGCTTCAACAACTGGTTTTGGCTCTTCAGTAACCGCTTCAACAACTGGTTTTGGCTCTTCAGTAGCAGCTTCAACAACTGGTTTTGGCGCTTCAGCAACCGCTTCAACAGCTGGTTTTGGCGCTTCAGTAACCGCTTCAACAGCTGGTTTCGGCTCTTCATTCGTCACTTCGATATCACCAAAAGGTAAATCTTGCTGTTTTTCTTTGAATGTTGACTGGCTTGTTACATTAGCTTCAACAGTTTTTTCTGTGTTGCGAGCTGGGTAACGTGCTTCAATAGCATCATCATTTTGAACATTTTCTGCTGATACTGAATCGGCTGAAACTTCTTGCTCTTGAGTTTCTGGTTTTTTCTCACGACGTCTACGTTGTCCATTAGAGCGTAAGTGTCTAGGAGAGCGTCTGTTACGAGGACGTTCTTCACGGTTAGTCTCGTTAGCAGTAACTTCTTCAGCTGATGACTCTTCAGTAAGGTTAATTTGTTCATCTACCTTTACTTTTTGTTCAATATTTTTACTATTATCCTTTTTATCTTTTTGTTGAGGTGTTATTACCTGATCAACATCTGTTTTTTCAGGCTTATTAACACGTACTTTCTTACGATTACTTCTACGTTGACGACGTTCTTTAACAACTTCATCCTTCACCTGTTTATTTTTTTCATGCTCAGGTTTGCGGTTTTGAGGTTGGTTTTTCCCCTTATGCTGAGGTTTTTTAGCGTCTTCACGTGTCGTGCTTTTTACGTCATCATTTTTCGCGTTTTTATTATTTGCGCGATCATCATTACGATTACGATTGTTACGAGAATTATTGCGTCGTTGCCCTTGGCGATTACGCTGACCACGGTTGTCTTGACGTTTAGGCTTACTTTCAGTGTCTGTTTTAACTGGTTCAACAGGCTCTTCGTTAACTTCTTCAGGCGTAAATAAACTTTTTAACCATGCAAAGAAGCCTTTAGGTTTTTGAGGCTTTTCTACTACCGCTGCAACGGGAGTTTCTTCAACGTTTGCAACTTTAGGTGCAGACATACCTTGTCCCATGGCTTGAATCACAGGCTCATCAGGCTTGGCAATGCCTTTATCAAACTTCGGCATTTTAGCTTCTTCTAGCTCTGCCTGCTTAATAGAAATGTCATAGCTAGCTTCTGCAATTGTTTCATCACTTTTAACACGTAATACTTCATATTGAGGAGTATCCATGTGTGGATTTGGGATGATTAACACACGCACGCCATGATGCTTTTCAATGTGCATAACAGAGCGACGTTTTTCATTAAGTAAATAGGTTGCTACAGGTACAGGTACTTGTGCTTGAACATGCTGAGTATTTTCTTTGATTGCTTCTTCTTCCATCAATCGCAAAATTGATAAAGCTAAAGACTCAACGCCACGTACTTGACCGGTACCACTACAACGTGGACAAACACCTTGACTGGTTTCTCCAATAGATGGACGTAAACGTTGTCGAGACATTTCTAATAAGCCAAAACGAGAAATACGACCTAACTGAATTCGTGCTCTATCTTGATGCACAGAATCGCGCATACGGTTTTCTACTTCACGCTGATGACGTACAGGTGTCATATCGATGAAATCAATAACTACTAAGCCACCTAAATCGCGCAAACGCAATTGGCGAGCAACTTCTTCAGCTGCTTCTAAGTTAGTGTTAAATGCTGTTTCTTCAATATCACTGCCTTTTGTTGCACGAGCAGAGTTGATATCAATTGAAGTCATTGCTTCAGTTGGATCAATAACAATTGAGCCACCAGAAGGTAAACGTACTTCACGTTGAAAAGCGGTTTCAATTTGCGTTTCAATTTGATAATGAGTAAATAAAGGAACGTCGCTCTCGTAGAGCTTTATTTTACTGAGGAAATCAGGACGAACAATTTCAATATGTTTTTTAACACTTTCAAATGTTTTAGGTCTATCAATTAACACTTCACCAATGTCACGTCGTAAATAATCACGAATAGCACGTAAAATAAGGTTAGTTTCTTGATGAATTAAAAAAGGTGCAGGTTTACTGTTACCAGCATCGCTAATGGCTTGCCAGTGATGTAGAAGAACATTTAAGTCCCATTCTAATTCTTCATAAGCTTTACCTACGCCAGCGGTACGAACAATTAATCCCATGCCTTTTGGTAGATTTAATTTGCTTAGAGATGCCTTTAATTCAGTACGTTCATCACCTTCAATGCGGCGTGAAATTCCGCCAGCACGTGGGTTGTTAGGCATGAGAACTAAATAGCTGCCTGCTAGGCTGATAAAAGTTGTAAGAGCAGCGCCTTTTTGCCCACGCTCTTCTTTATCAATTTGAACAATAACTTCTTGGCCTTCGCGTAACACTTCTTTAATGTTAGGACGACCTTGGAAGCTATAACCTTTTGGAAAGTATTCGCGAGATATTTCTTTCATTGGTAAAAAACCATGTCGCTCAGCGCCATAGTCAACGAAAGCTGCTTCTAAGGATGGTTCAATACGGGTTATTTTTGCTTTATAAATATTAGATTTTTTTTGTTCATGTCCAGGGCTTTCAATATCTAAATCGTAAAGCTTCTGACCATCGACAAGTGCTACGCGCAATTCTTCAGATTGGGTAGCGTTTATTAACATACGTTTCATAGTTTTTGTGACTCTTTTTTAGTCACAGCTCACTATTTGCTTCTCACACAAAGCAATCTGTTTTTTGGTAACAGCAATTTGTCAGCCTCACGGATGTCATTAAGTTGATCTGTCATTTTACCAGATCAAGCTGTTCTAAATTCTGATTGTTAATTCAATAATATGCCCACAGTACAATGATAATACTGTGAATAGTGTCAATATATTTCTTTATGTGCTCAGCAAGTGCGCTGTGCTTTTTGGTAATCTCATCATTTTAATTGACTATCTAGCGGACGATATTTTTTACGCCGAAATTTTTGCTAGGTTAGACTTGTCGTTGATGTTTATTAAAAACGTCAAATGAGGTTTACCAAATAATTTAATAAAATTGCTTTATGGAGTAGGGCTAATATCACTTAATTAGTGAAAACTGTTTATGCTCTTTTTAACAAGTTACACGCGTTAAATGTTGCAATAGGCCGTACCTTTAATATGTCACCTTTTTACTAGTTATTAATGAGTTTAGTTTTTGTCATAACAAAATTCATAATGCTAGTGGATGCACATTAATGTGGCCGCAGTTTGCCTCTTACGTCTCTCTGAAAAGCTTCATGCGTTAGTGGTAATTACGTTAAGCTAGCTAACAATTAATCACTAACGCGTCATTATCTCACTATAATCTTAGATAAGCTAATAAAAAAACGGGTTAAATGGTGAAATGCACTAAATAAAATGTGCTAAACTTCCGGCCATTAAAGAATTGAACCTAAAAAGCAAACAACAATGTCAGACAAACAAGATAAAACAGCAGCTCAGGATGATGAACGACCTAAAGTTCGATTTATTACCATTGATAGTGAAGATTCAGGACAGAGAATTGATAACTTCCTCTTAAGGACGTTAAAAGGAGTTCCTAAGAGTCACTTGTATCGTTTAATGCGTAAAGGTGAAATACGGGTAAATAAAAAACGTATTAAGCCTGTATATAAATTAGCTGATGGTGACATATTACGTATTGCTCCTATTCGTGTGTCTGAAAAAACAGACACAGTCTCTACCGGGCTAAACATTGTTGCTAATTTAGAAAAACAAATATTATTTGAAGATGACAGATTAATTGTTATTAATAAACCTTCTGGTATGGCTGTGCATGGAGGTAGTGGTTTAAGTTTTGGATTAATTGAGGCGCTTCGAGCATTACGTCCAGATGCACGAATGTTAGAATTAGTGCACCGATTAGATCGAGATACGTCTGGCTGTTTAGTTGTTGCTAAAAAGCGTTCAGCTCTGAGAAATTTACATGAACAATTACGCAATAAAAAAGTACAAAAGTTTTATCATGCGTTAGTAAAAGGTCATTGGCCGACTAAATTAACACGTGTCACTGAAGGTTTAAGAAAAAATGATCTTAAGTCTGGAGAGCGTGTAGTCATTGTCGATAATATCGATGGTAAAGAATCAGAAACACGCTATAAAGTATTGGAACGTTATCGCGGTGCAACATTAGTGCGCGCATTTCCTGTGACGGGAAGAACTCATCAAATTCGTGTTCATTGTCAAGTTAGTGGTCATTCAATTGCAATGGATGCTAAATATGGCCATGAAGACTTTGATGCGGATATGAAGAGCAAAGGTCTTAAACGTTTATTTTTACATGCAGCTAGCATTGAATTTACCCATCCCAAAACAGAAGAACGGTTAAAAATTGAAGCGCCGTTAGAGCCAAGTTTAGAAAAGCTACTAACTAAATTAGTTAGAGAATAATTAAATATTTTTTCATTTTACTTAAATATGCATCGTTCAAGCCTCTTGAAATGCGTATTTTTAAGCGAAGTGGATATCAAATGTAGAAGAGAAGTATGCAAGATTATAAATTAGTAATTTTTGATTGGGATGGCACTTTAATGGATTCTGTTGATCGTATTGTCTCTTCAATGCAGTCGGCGGCCAAAGTTGTTGGATTGACTGTGCCATCACATGAGGCAGCAAAACAAATTATAGGGTTAAGTATTCCTGAAGCACTCAAAGCGCTGTTTAATGGTATTACCGATGAACAAATTGAAACCATGAGGCTGGAATATAAATATCAATACCTTGAAGGTGATACAACACCAACCCCATTATTCAATAATGCCATCAATTTACTTACTCAGTTAAAAGAAAACCGTAAGTTATTGGCAGTGGCAACGGGTAAAGGAAGAGATGGGTTGAATCGAGTATTAGAAGTCAGTGAAACAAGTACCTTTTTCAATACTACCCGTTGTGCAGGTGAAATGCCTTCAAAACCCGATCCTACGATGTTACTTAGCATTTTGGATGAATTAAATTTAGCCCCACATGAGGCTATTATGATTGGTGATACTAGCCACGACTTAAAAATGGCACAAAATGCAGGTATAGATAGTATCGGTGTGACTTTTGGAGTGCATGACCGAGAAGTACTAAATCAATACAACCCCAAAGTTATTGTTGACTCGTTAACTGAGTTACACGGGCTGCTGCTCAGCTAGCACATCAAGTCCATGTTGCTTTAATAGGCCTACTAATTTAATAAGTGGTAAGCCTATTAAGGTATTAGGATCGTCACCTTCTAACTTCTTAAATAAACAAATACCTAATGCCTCACTTTTAAAGCTACCAGCACAGTTATACGGTTCTTCGGTTTTTAAGTAATTTTCTATTTCGTTTTGTGAAAGTGAATTAAAGTGAACAATAAAAGATTCTACTAACGATGTCACTTTATCGCTTTTACTATCATAAACACACAATCCAGTGTAGAAAGTAACACTTTTATCACTAAATTTACGAAGCTGTTTTACACCATTTTCAAAATTATGAGGTTTACCTAAAATTTCACCCTCACATACGGCAACTTGATCTGAACCAATAATAAGGGCGTCTGGAAATTGTGGGGTGACAGCCTTGGCTTTTTCAATCGCTAAACGTTCAACTAGTGCTTGCGGTGTTTCATTCTCTAAAGCAGTTTCATCTATGTTTGGTTTTGCGGTTTGAAAGGGTAAGTTCAGTTTTTCTAAAATAGCTTGTCTAAAGACAGAGGTAGAGCCTAATACTAAGGTTTTCATATAATTCCTGAAAGCGTTAATTGGTTTTAACTGTGTTGTGGTTTTAGTTTTGCTGTAACTAAAGTAAGCATAATAAAACGTAGTTATTTATGCACTTTAGTCAAAAAATAAACTATTAAGTGCCATTATAAGGACAATCTTTAGTTTTTAAACAAAATAAGCTAATTTTCTTTTGACACTTGCTTCGCAGATCTTTATTATGCGCGACCTATGCAGAATCTTAAGCTTCCAATAACAATTAATCCAACTCGTAGTGCACAGCGCAGGCTTGTGTGTGACGGTATCTTTAAGTTGTCGGAAATGACTAGACTGCTGGCTGCCAGTGAAAAACGTAGCGAGCATGTCCAAGTTAGTGTTAAGTTTGATGTGGATGAACGTGGTTTGACAGTAATGTCAGGTACAGCATCAACATTGGTTGCATTAACTTGTCAGCGTTGTAACGAATTTTTTGACCATAAACTAGAAGTAGACTTTACTTTTAGTCCAGCCAAAAATGCAGAAGCCGCTGAAAAAATTCCGTCATATTATGACGTGTTAGAATTAAATAATGATGGTGAAGTAAACTTGCGAGAGCTAGTGGAAGAAGAGTTAATACTTGTTATTCCATTAATTCCACGGCATGAAATCGAAGACTGTTCAGCTACTGCTGATAGTGTTTGGGGTGAATTGCCTACAGAGCTTGATAAGCCGAATCCATTTGACGCATTAAAACAACTCAAATAGTTAACGTGTATTTAGCAATTTAACTAATAACCGATTTAGGAGTAACTCATGGCAGTTCAAAAAAGCAAAAAGTCTCGTTCAAGACGTGGCATGCGCCGTTCACATGATGCTGTAACAGCAGAGCATTTATCAGTAGATCCAGTTTCAGGTGAAACGCATCGTCGTCACCATGTAACAGCTGATGGCTTTTACAAAGGCGTTAAAGTAATCGCTAAATAAGCGCTATTACTTTAAGCAACCTATTTAAAGCTAATATATTTACGCTTGAATAGTATAAATAAACTAACCTTAGCGTTAGATGTTATGGGGGGCGATCAAGGCCCTCTTATAACAATCCCTTCTGCAATAATGGCAATTCAATCTTTGCCGAATTTGCATCTTATTCTTTGTGGTGATGAAGCTGTCATTACAACAGAGCTTGCTCGCTTAAATATTTCTCAAGAAAGTTTATCTCAACACGATCAGTTATCTATCTTCTCTACCACTGAAATTGTAGAAATGGATGATAAACCTGCTTTTGCCTTACGTAATAAAAAAGACTCATCTATGCGCAAAGCGTTAGACTTAGTCCATGAAGGTAAAGCGCAAGCATGTGTTAGTGCAGGAAATACAGGGGCATTGTTTTCTATGGCCCACTTTGTTTTAAAAACACTTCCCGGTGTTGAAAGGCCAGCCTTAATTTCTTCTTTACCTACTCATGAAGACGATAAACATGTCTTTATGCTTGATCTTGGTGCGAATGTCTTTTGTGATTCACATGTCTTGTATCAATTTGGTGTAATGGGTTCAGTTATGGCTGCACAAGTAGATAGTGTGGAAAACCCAAGAGTTGCATTACTGAATATGGGTGAAGAGGCAATGAAGGGAAGCGATCATATTAAACAAGCGGCACTTGAATTATCAGCTAATGATGAAATTAATTATATAGGTTTTATTGAAGGCTCTGATATTTTTTCTAACAAGGCAGATGTGATTGTTTGTGATGGCTTTGTTGGTAATGTTGCCTTAAAAACCTGTGAAGGGGTAGCACGTTTAGTTTATAAAAAATCAGAAGTATTTTGCAGTCAAAATATCTTCACCAAATTAATGGCTACACTGTTCAAACCCAGTTTAAAAAAGTTATTTAAATCAGTGAACCCCGACCAGTATAATGGTGCTAGTTTGATAGGATTGCGCGGTATTGTTGTTAAAAGCCACGGTAATGCAAATGCCAGAGCTTTTTATTCAGCTATTATGGAAGCTGTTAAAGAAGTTGAGCGACAGGTACCTACAAAGATTAAAAGCTCACTCGAACAAGGGTTATCACTCCCATAAAATTCACTTAATAATAAGTAAAATAGAGTAAATAATATGCAAAATTCATCTTCAGAAGGTAAATTAGCCTTTATATTTCCCGGTCAAGGTTCTCAAACCGTTGCTATGTTGAGCGACTTTGCTGACAATACTATTGTCCAGCAAGCTTTTAAAGAAGCATCAGATGCTTTAGGTTATGACTTATGGCAGCTTGTTAGCCAAGGACCAGCAGAAAAACTTAATCAGACTAATTTTACACAACCTGCTTTATTAACAGCAAGTGTTGCGTTATGGCGTGTATGGCAAGCTGAATCAGAACAGATGCCAAGTGTTTTTGCAGGTCACAGCTTAGGTGAATATTCAGCCTTAGTATGTGCCGACGTGTTTACATTAGCTCAAGGGGTTAAATTAGTAGAGAAACGTGGTGAATACATGCAAACGTGTGTTCCCGCTGGAGTAGGTGCAATGGCAGCGGTTATTGGTTTAGATGACCAAGCTATTATTGATGCCTGTGCTAAGTCACAGCTGGATGAGGTTGTTTCAGCCGTTAATTTTAATTCACCAGGTCAGGTGGTCATCGCAGGTCATAAGTCTGCTGTTGAGCGTGCTGGAGAGCTTTGTAAAGAAGCGGGTGCTAAACGTGTGCTGCCTTTACCTGTTAGTGTACCTTCTCATTGTGCTTTAATGGCAGATGCTGCGAAAAAACTAGCAAAAGACTTAGAAGAAATCACGTTTAATACGCCAAGCGTAAATGTAATTAATAATGTTGATGTTAACATTGAGACCGACGGTGAAATGATTAAAACTGCGTTGATCAAGCAGTTATACAGCCCAGTTCGTTGGAGTGAAACAATTACTGCATTAGGCGATCAAGGTATTACTCAAATGGTTGAAGTTGGCCCAGGAAAAGTATTACAAGGTCTTGTAAAACGTATTAATAAATCAATTAAATGTATTTCATTTAATTCAGATGACACGTTAAATAAAGCAAAAGAGCTTACGCAAGCGACAAGCGAATAGTAAACTCATTTAATAATTAAGAATAATAGGAAATAAAAT
>OJGT01000185.1_pt1 | contig 10954 bp, 9 predicted proteins | sample 1595031 | NCBI WGS metagenome assembly OJGT01 (sample SAMN05416857, study PRJEB24817) | seawater metagenome | isolation source: Sea water | place: Canada:Atlantic | collected 2013-11 | reverse complement strand
GCAAATAAGTTTGAACTAGAAAATCGACAACAAGATTTACATGAAATAGTTGATAAATTAAACGGCATTTTTACCGAACAAGCACAACGTAAAAATTTATCCTTTACGATTACCCATCGTTTGCCTAGCCCTTTTATTGTCAATATTGATGGGCTGAGACTTAAACAAATACTGATAAACTTATGTTCGAATGCAATTAAATTTACCAGTGAAGGTTGGGTTACATTAGATATTGGTATTATGGATAAGACGCTCCTCTTCACTGTTACTGATACTGGCATTGGTATGAATGAAGAGCAACAGAAGAAAATCTTTAATAGCTTTACACAAGCTGATAGCAGCATAAACCGACGATTTTCTGGTTCTGGATTAGGATTGTTCTTATCTGAGCAACTAGCCAAAGTAATGCTAGGGCAAATTACCGTCACAAGTGAAATATATCAGGGAAGCACATTTGTATTTAGTTTACCTTATGATGAAACGTATTCTAAACCAGCAATTATTGATAAGCCTCCTGAAGACACTCCCCGTATTATTACCGATAAAAAACGTTATCAAGGGAAAATTTTACTTGCCGATGATCACTATGACAATAGACGTTTAATTGCGAGATTGTTAGAAAGCTTAGGTTTAGAAGTATTAAGTGCAAGTAATGGTAGAGAAGCGATTGAACTATGTATTAAACATAAGCCAACGTTAACTTTACTTGATATACAAATGCCTGAAATGGATGGAATGCAAGCGTTGAAGAAGTTACGTGGTTTAGGATGTACTTATCCTATTTATGCTTTAACCGCGAATGCTATGTCTCATGAAATTCAACAATATTTAGCATTAGGTTTTGATGGCCACTTAAAAAAACCTATAGAAAGAAAAACATTTATAGCGACTATTGACCAATATTATCCTGAACAAGTGTCATCAGAAGAAGAGCAAAGTAATACGACTGATGATTTTGATATAACAGATCTTATCGCGTCATTTGTGAGTAATTTAGCACAAGATAAAGTTGATATATTAAAGCATAGTAATGCTAAGGATTATCAGCGCCTTGGAAGAGCAGCCCATAAAATAGCGGGAGCTGCAAAAATGTTTGGTTTTGCTGAGCTATCGCAAAGTGCGCTTGAACTAGAGCAGGAAATTAAATTAGAGCATATTAATGCTATCGAAGACTTAACTCATTGTTTATTAGATGAAATAAATCTAGTTGAGCATATTGCCAGTACCACAGATCAATCGGGTAATAACTAGAGCTGTAACTTGAGTACTTTTTTTGTGTACAATAGAAATATTCATCCAAATAAAATAACCTTAACTTTAGGATTTTCAAATGGCTAGAGAACAATTTGGTATTTGCGCTGAGCCTAACTTACATGGCAGTTACTTACTTTTTAATGTACTGGATGATAAGAATGCCTTTATCCGTACTGCATTATCACGTTTACCTGCATTATTTGAAGATTATGCTGATCAATATTCCGAGGCTAATTTAACGAGTGTTGTTGCTATTGGCGCCAATTACTGGGATGAATTTTACCCTCAGGCTCGGCCCATATTTTTAGAGCCTTTCCCAACAATGCACAGTGAAGATCGTGTAGCGCCTAGTAATAATGTAGATATTTATATTGAAATTCGTAGTGACCGTGGAGATGTTAATCATATAGTGTCCTCAAAAGTTTGCCAGTTATTTGCCGATAGCGTTGAATTGATTGAACAAATACAGGCATTTCGTTTTTTAGATGGCCGTGATTTAACAGGCTTTGTTGACGGTACTGAAAATCCAACAGGTATGCACCGAAGAGAAGTTGCCTTAGTAAAAGATACTGAAGATATTATTTTTTCTGGTGGTAGTTATTTACATACACAGCGGTATGAGCATAATTTAACTCTGTGGAATTCGTTAAAAAATAAAGAACAAGAAGATACATACGGACGTACAAAACTAGATAATATTGAGTACGCAAGTGAAGATAAGCCGTTAACAGCTCATACTAAACGTACCTCTTTAAAAGACGATCAAGGAAATAGCCTTGAAATTTTAAGACAAAGCATGCCTTACGGTGATATGAAATGCCAAGGGTTATTCTTTGTCTCTTATTGTCACTCACCTTTACCTTTTACTTTAATGTTAAAAAGTATGATTTATGGCGATGGTCATGGGCATGTTGATCACTTGCTGAAGTACACTCAAGCTGAAACGGGCGCTGCTTTTTTTGCACCTAGCTTAACTTTTTTACTAGAATTAGCACCAGACACGGATAATAGTGAAGATTTATCGTTAACAGTTTAAAAGATTATTCAATATCTAATGGATCAGCAGATAATACAATGCCTGTATTATCTGCATAAATATGATCATCTGGTAAAATAGTTACCCCACCAAAGTTGATGGCCACATCACTTTCGCCAAACTCATTATCATTTGCGCCCACTGGAATTGACACTAAGCCTTGGATGCCAAGCTCTACTTCCTCTATAGAATCTACATCACGTACGCTACCGTAACAAATAATACCTTCCCAACCATTTTTAGCTGCTGTTTCGGCAATGTTAATATCTATCAGTGCACGCCTTGTTGAACCCCCGCCATCAATCACTAATACCTTGCCAGTTCCATTTGTTGTAATGATACGCTCTATTAAGCCAGTACCCTCAAAACACTTTATAGTTACAACTTTACCGCCGAAGGAGTGTCGACCACCATAGTTACTAAAAATAGGATCAATAACATCAATTAAGTCGGCATAGATATCACACAGTTGCGAAGTATTATATTCCATAACAAAGCTCTTTTAATAGATAACAAAACTATTACAGTATAGCTTGTTAAGTTGAAATTTGAATAGTTAGTTGTATTTTATGGAAAAACGCTCTTCAATCAAAAGCGTACTTTTATTGGTAATAAATCTAATTAAAACAAGTCGATCAGGTTTATTTTAACTATACTGACCTTAAACTTTTTTAATTATTCAAACATAGGTTATTAACTATGCTCATTAAACATAAATTAATTGCTAACACTGGCATTCTAGTACTTGCTATGGCGTTGATGCTTGGTTTATTAACTTATTCTAGCTCTGTATTACAGCAAGAAATTGGAATTGCAGGAAGTATTGGTAAAATTGAAAATTATGTATTGCAGCTAAGACGTAATGAGAAAGACTTTATTGCTCGAAAAGATCTTAAATATTTTGATAAATTTAATGGCAATATGGAAGTTTTACAACAACGGGTTAATCAACTAGAGCTAGATTTTACTAACGCTGGAATATCATTGAATGAGTTTGCCACTATGCAATCGGTATTAGCAAAATATCACCAACATTTTAAAGACTTAGTTCTTATGCAACAAAAAATAGGTTTGCATGCTAAAGATGCTTTGTACGGAGAGTTAAGAAGTGCGGTACACGATGTAGAGACATTAATTGGTAAGGATAACTTTCAACTGCTTAGTGAGATGTTACAACTGAGGAGAAATGAAAAAGATTTTATGCTCCGTCTTGATGATAAATATGTAGAGAAATTTAAAAACAATATTGATAAATTAATTATACACCTTAACAGCAGTGACTTGTCAGCAGATAGAAAGCAGCAAACGATGGCATTATTATCTACTTATAAAGGGGCTTTTCTTAATCTAGTCTCTGCACAACAACATTTAGGTTATCATGCGACTATGGGCTTGTTAGGTGATATGCGTGAGACTGTGCATCAAGTGGATAATATTCTTGAGCAACTTATACAGAAAAGTGAACAAGCCGTTATTGAAAATGTAAAGTTCGTGAATTTATTGGCTTATAGTTTATTTTTTATTGTACTAGTACTTGGTTTTTCTATCGCGCGAACGATCAGTAAAAGTATTTTAAGCCGTATGAATAACCTAAAAGGAGCGATGGAAAATATTGTAGAAACTAATGACTTAACGGTGAATATTGACGTTAAAGGCGGTGATGAATTAGCTGATATGGCAACAGTTTTTAATCATATGTTGAAGAATTTTCGTGATTTAATTATAAAAGTAAATCAATCAATTACTTCACTTAACTCAGCAACAAATAGCTTAGCAAATAATATTCATAATGCTAACAAAGGCGTAACTATTCAAATGCAGGAAACAGATTTAGTTGCGACTGCTGTAACTGAAATGGTCGCAACTGTAGATGAAATTGCCAGTAACACTCGTGATGCTGTACAAAAAGCCGAAATAACGAATGATAATGCCGATAATGGTAAGCAAAGTGTCGATAAAACCATAAGCCAAATAGCGAACTTATCAGAAAAATTACTTGATTCTGAAACTGTGGTTAAAGAGCTTGAGAAAGAAAGTATTACTATTGCGTCTGTTTTGGATGTGATTAGGGGAATCGCTGAACAAACGAATCTACTTGCATTGAATGCCGCAATAGAAGCAGCAAGAGCGGGTGAGCAAGGACGAGGATTTGCTGTTGTTGCTGATGAAGTAAGAACTTTAGCCAGTAGAACACAAGACTCAACCCAAGAAATTGAAACTATTATCGTGTTACTACAAAAAAGAACACAAGAGATTGTTAAATTAATGTCGACTTGTCGTGATCAAGGAGAAGAGAGTGTAAAGCAGGCTAGCTTAGCTGGTGGCATGCTGGAAGAAATAAACCAGAATGTTGCTTTAATTATGGATATGAACAGTGCAATAGCAACTGCTATTCAAGAGCAAACGACTGTTGCTGCTGAAGTGAATGAACATGTGGTGATGATTCGTGATGTTACTGAACAATCGAGCGATTCAGCTAATCAAAATGAACAGATGAGTGAAGAAATATCACAGCAAGCACAAGTGTTACATAATGAAGTAAGTCGCTTTATTGTAAAGTAAGCTATATCCGTTACCTTTCACAGTTGCACTATGTAGCATGCATTTGATTGGTAACGGTTATAAAGGTGTAGCGGAATCTATATTTGAGTGATGTTGATTATTGCTTCACGTGAATGACCTGACGTTTTAAGTTCATTTAAGTACTCTTGCCAACGTTGATCATGCTCTTTGATAAGTAGTTCTAGATAATCAGACGAATAAATAGCACTGTGTTGATCATCAAAAATAAAGCGGTAACCATGTTTACCTACATTTTCAATTGTTGATAGCTTCACTGTTTTTTTGTGGCTAACAATCGCTTGCTGTTTATTGGTAAGTGTTGGTGATAAAACACGTAAATATTCAAAGCTCAATTGAAACTCCTTACGATCATCACACTGGATCGTAAGGGTATTTTCTACCTTGTTAATAGTCAAAGTGGTAATATTCATATTGATTATCTACTACTTACTTTTTATAGGATGAAACGGCTTAGATCTTCATCTTTAACAACTTCACTTAAGGTATTGTTTACGTATTCTTCATCAATCATGATGGTTTCACCAGAACGTTCATCAGCATGAAAAGATAACTCTTCAGTTAAGCGTTCCATCATGGTGTGAAGTCTACGAGCACCTATATTTTCTGTTGTTTCATTAACTTGCCAAGCTGCATTGGCAATTGCTTGTACGCCATCTTCGCTAAATTTAATATCAACTCCCTCTGTTGCTAACAATGCAATATATTGCTCTGTTAGAGAAGCAAAAGGTTCAGTAAGTATTCTTACAAAATCATCAGACGATAAGGCTTTTAGCTCAACACGAATCGGTAAACGACCTTGTAATTCAGGAATTAAATCTGAAGGTTTTGCCATTTGGAATGCACCTGAAGCAATAAACAAAATATGATCTGTTTTGATCATGCCATGTTTAGTGCTAACGGTTGAGCCTTCAACTAGCGGAAGTAAATCACGTTGTACACCTTCGCGCGAAACATCACCACCGCTGTTGCTATCTGCACGCTTACAAATTTTGTCAATTTCATCAATAAATACAATACCATTTTGCTCTACAGCATGGATGGCTTTTTGTTTGATATCATCATTGTTTACTATTTTAGATGCTTCTTCTTCTTGCAGTGCTTTAAAAGCATCTTTAATTTTTAGCTTACGTTTATTGGTTTTGTCACTCGACATATTTTGGAACATATTCTGTAACTGTGAAGTCATGTCTTCCATACCAGGAGGAGCCATAATCTCAACACCTACTGGCTGCGCAGCTAAGTCTAGTTCTATTTCTTTATTGTCTAATTTGCCTTCACGCAATTTTTTACGGAAAATTTGGCGAGTGCTTGTTTCTTCACTTTGTTCATCATTGCCAAAACCATCACGAGCAGGTGGTAATAAAACATCTAGAATTCGCTCTTCTGCAGCTTCTTCGGCTAAATGTTGTACTCGACTCATTTCGTCTTCTTTAACCATTTTGATTGCCATGTCAGCAAGATCACGAATAATGGTTTCAACTTCTTTACCAACATAACCCACTTCAGTGAACTTTGTTGCTTCAACTTTGATAAATGGTGCACGTGCTAATTTTGCTAAACGACGCGCTATTTCTGTTTTACCAACACCTGTTGGGCCAATCATTAATATATTTTTTGGCGTTACTTCGGTGCGTAAAGCTTCACTTAATTGCATACGGCGCCAGCGATTTCTTAATGCGATAGCTACGGCGCGTTTAGCATCACTTTGACCGACAATGTGGCTATCTAATTCATGAACAATTTCACGTGGTGTCATATCTGACATGTTTTTATCCTCGTTTTCTCTTGATTAACACCAAGACAATAATTTCTTAATTGGCTAATTAATATTGGAAGTTATAGCTCATCTATCGTTTGATCATGGTTGGTAAACACACAAATGTTGCCAGCGATTGTTAATGATTTTTCTACAATCTCTTTCGCGCTTAGTTCGGTGTTTTCTAATAGAGCGGTTGCAGCAGATTGAGCAAAGTTACCGCCACTACCAATGGCAATTAAATCATGTTCAGGTTGAACAACATCGCCATTACCCGTAATGATTAATGAGGCAGTTTCATCAGCTACAGCAAGTAAGGCTTCAAGTTTTCTTAGCGCACGATCACTACGCCAGTCTTTCGCTAACTCTACAGCAGCTTTGGTTAAATGACCTTGGTGTTGTTCAAGCTTACTTTCAAAGCGTTCAAATAATGTGAAAGCATCAGCAGTACCACCAGCAAAGCCAGCAAGTACTTTGTTATTGTATAAACGGCGTACTTTTTTGGCATTACCTTTCATTACGGTATTACCAAGTGATACTTGCCCATCACCACCAATGGCTACTTTGCCATTGCGTCTAACTGAAACGATAGTAGTCATATTAACTTTTAATCCGAATAATTTTGTTTTGAATGGTAATTAAATTGGGATCATTGCTGACTTTTCAAGGAAGGAGTTAAATTATTTCCATAAGAGAACCTGGCAGCGGTTTATACTATTATTTCTTAATTTGTGTTTATCTTGCTCTGCTAATCTTTTGCGACTATAGGGGCCTAGCACTACTTTATACCACGTACCATTACTGCCAACAGATTTTATAATTGCGGCTTCAAGACCAACAAAAGCAATGGTTGCTTTTAGTGTTTCTGCACGCTCAGTTGTTTTGAATGAGCCACACTGTAGGCGATATGGACCTTTTTGCTTTACTTCGTACTGACCCACTTCAATTTCTTTAGTTTTTAAGTTTTCAACGTAAGTCCATTTTTCTTTTGGTGGTTCAGGCAAGCTAGTTGCTGGTTTTGTTGGGCTTGTTGTTTCTACTTGGGTTGGCTCTTTTGTTATCGGGCTGGTTTTTAGAAACCATAGCCCGTAAACAAAGCCTGCGATCAATAAAATACTTAGCACACTGATAAGTTTGATTTTTACATTCGATTTGGGTTCAGCAGCAGGAGTACCCTTTTTATAAGGGTTATTTTGTTTTTTTTTTGCTGGTGTACGCTTAATGTAATCTTGATTAGACATGAATAGCTGAGGTGTCGCTGAAAAGTGCTGTTATTCTAACGTTTCACCAGTTTAAATCAATAGGGTCAATGTCTAAACTCCAGCGTACTTTATGCTGCCATTCGTTATTTGGTATCGCATTTAATAGTTGTAAAATAGCGATGTGTAATTCTTTTCTAGATTTTGATTGGAGAATCAAATGATAACGAAATTTCCCTGCTTTTTTTCCCATTGCAGCAGGAAGGGGTCCTGCAAATTCGCAGTTTGTTAATCTTTGTTCAGTTAACGTACGTAAAAACTTTTCAGGATAACTAGGGTAATTTGCTTCAGCGCGGATTAATGCTTGAAAGCTAAAAGGGGGTAACAAAGCTTGTTTACGCTCAATTAAGGCTTGCTTTGCAAAATGTTGATAACCGTTATGCACTAAATCTTGCAGTAAGGGGTGATCTGGATAACTTGTTTGTACCAGCACCTTGCCTGGCTTGCTAGCACGACCCGCACGACCCGCAACCTGAATGAGTAATTGCGCCATGTTTTCACTGGCACGAAAATCAAAACTAAATAAGGCACCATCACCGTCTAGTACTGCAACTAAAGTAACGTCAGGAAAGTGATGTCCTTTAGCAAGCATTTGTGTACCAATTAACAGTTGGTGCTTTTTCTCTGTAATTTCTTGTAGTAGCTTAGTGAGTTCGCCTTTTTTGCGAGTACTATCTCTATCAATTCTAACAACACTAACATCGGGAAATATATCGCTGATACGTTGCTCTAATTGTTCTGTACCTTGCCCAACTGGCGCAATTCGAACACTGCCACAGCTAGGACATTGTCTAGGAACACGTTTTTGGCTGCCACAGTGATGACATATCAGTAGCTGTTGTTTTTGATGAAAAGTATAAGGCTTATCGCAGCGTTGGCAATCACATAACCAATGACATTCTTGACAATTAATGGCTGGCGCATAACCACGACGATTTAAAAATATGAGTACTTGCTCACCGCGAGCGAGAGTTTGCTTGATTTCATGCTTTAAACTACCCGAAAGCCCAAACTCAATCTGTTGTTTGGCAACATCGATCAGCGCTATTTTTGCTTTACTGCTTTTGCCAGCACGCTGTTGTAATTGATGATATTGATATTTTCCTGAAAGTGCATTCTGCAGTGATTCAAAACTGGGTGTAGCACTGCCTAATACAATCGGAATATTTAATTGCCTTGCACGTAAAATAGCTATATCACGGCCATGATAGCGGAAACTATCTTGTTGCTTTAACGAACTGTCGTGCTCTTCATCAACAATAATCATGCCTAATTGGTGCAGCGGAGAGAAAACAGCAGAGCGTGTTCCTATTATAATAGCGGCACAACCTTGCTGAGCACTTAACCATGTGTCTAAGCGTTCAGTGTCATTTAAGTTAGAATGATGTAAACAAATGGGCACGTTAAAGCGTTGCTCAAAACGCAATAGTGTTTGTGGAGTAAGACCAATCTCAGGCACGATAACCAGTACTTGTTGATTATTAGCAAGTACATTCTCCATTGCTTGCAAATAAACTTCAGTTTTTCCTGAGCCCGTAATACCATCAATTAAATGACAGGAAAACTGCTCTGTTGATTGATTAATAGCTGCCACAATAATGGCTTGAGCAGTAGATAGTCGTTGTTTATTCTCTTGTGCTAACGCTTGCTCTTGCCAAGAAAATTTCTTTGGCTTTTGCTTTATCTCTTTTATCAGTGCTTTATTTGTTAAAGCGTTGAGCTGTGCCTTGCTATAGCCTAGTGTACGAAGTTCAGCCCAGCCAATGCCTTGATGCTTATCTATTAGCTGAAAAAGTGCGTATTGCTTTGGTGCTCTCTTTGCTATTTTATCAAGCTGTTCTTGAGAAGTTTCTGTACGGTCTTGGCTATGCCAAACCATTGGAGGCTGTATGTCTAATTTTTTTACTTGCCGTAATAGTTTAGGTAATGCTTGCTGAAACACATCACCAATTGGGTGGTGGTAATAGCTTGCACATAAATTTAAAAAACCAACTAAACTATCGCTTAAGTGAAAGCTGTCATTAAGACGTTTGGTGATTGGTTTAATTTTCTTTACATCAACATCGCATTCATTAGTGATTGATAAAACTATGGCAATTACATCTCTTTTGCCAAATGAAACAGCTACACGCTCTCCTACTTGTATGCTTGGTTGTTGCATATCTAAAGGAATTTGATAGGTAAATAGCTGTCGCATGGGCACAGGAACGGCAACTTGCACATAAGTTGTGGGTATTAATTGGGGAGATGTTGTCTGTTCTGGCACGTGATTAATAAAGGTATTAGTGTCTTTTTGTATGAACTATCTTATCTTAAAATGTTAGTTTTATTAATAAGTCTTTTTTAATCAATTTTGTGTCGCTTTCTACTTGCAGTCATCGTTGTGATCCTTTATTATTCGCCCCCATTAATTTTACTCCGTATGGTGCTTGGCGTTTTTTAGAAACGGCTAAGTGGCGATACGCCCAATTTCTCGAAAGAGATAGAGGTCCCCATGAAAGAAGGCATTCATCCTAGTTACGAAGCATTCAAGGCAACTTGTTCTTGTGGTAACGTTATTGAAACACGTTCAACAGCTAAAAAAGACATTCATTTAGACGTATGTTCTGCATGTCACCCATTTTACACTGGTAAGCAAAAAGCTGCTGAAACTGGTGGTCGTGTTGATAAATTCAACAAACGTTTTGGCGCTCTTAGTAAGAAGTAAGTTTTACTTTTTATTTGATTTGCTACTTGTTAGCAAAGCATCAAACGAAAAAAAGCGCCTTTTGGCGCTTTTTTTGTGTCTAAAAGATTATATGTACATTTTATATTTATTTTTTGTAATGATTTATTAAAAATAATATCAATTAGGCGTGATCTTCTTGAAAATCTTCTGTATAATCCGCGCTCCCTACGTTACAAACTGTCTTTTTATTACTTATAAGGTGGCTTTTAGGTAGTGAATGGGCGTTAGACTCGATACTCGAAGGGGTAATTGCGTAGTCTATTATTAACCGGCAGGGCAAACTAACTTATTAAAGAAAAGTTTGTACTTGTTATTTAAGTAACATATTTAATATTGGG
>OJGT01000184.1_pt1 | contig 11162 bp, 8 predicted proteins | sample 1595031 | NCBI WGS metagenome assembly OJGT01 (sample SAMN05416857, study PRJEB24817) | seawater metagenome | isolation source: Sea water | place: Canada:Atlantic | collected 2013-11 | reverse complement strand
ACGAGATTCCTCTACGTCTCGTGGGCTCGGAGATGTGTATAAGAGACAGAACTATTATTATGAATAACTTCAACTTCTTTAATGATGCTCATATCATCAAAATCACCATAAATAATCGCTTCTGATTGGCCAATAACAGCAGTTAATGGTGTTCTAATTTCATGACTCATATTGGCTAAAAATTGACTTTTAATCATATTAGCGTCTTGCAATTCTTTTGTTAAAAACTCTAAGGCATTAGTACGCTTTTTCACTCTATCTTCCAAGTCTTGGGTTAACCGACTTTCTAGATATCGACGATATATAAAAAACAGAACCACTAACACAAAAGCAACACCTAACACGGCAAATTGACGTTGCTGCCCTGCTTTTGTTAATTCTAACTGCTGAAGTTTTTTACTTTGCTGTAAGCTTTGAACTTGTTGTGTCAATTGATCAGATTCAAACTGCGCTATTTTTTCATTAAGTGTTTCATTAGATAATTTTAGATGAGCGGCTTGATAAGCAAGTTGTGCTTTTAGGGATTCTATTGTTTTTCTGTCTGCCGCATGAATAAGTGACATCAAACCTAAATTCTCATTTATTAATTGCTGAAAACCCATTTTTTTTGCAATTTTCTCTGACAATTTAGTGTTCACCCGAGCGCCATTGATATCACCTTGATGAAAAAGTATTTTTGCTAAGGTATGCAAACTCCCAGCATGAACCATTTGATGTCCGGTTTTCTCACCTAATTCAATTCCTTTTATCGCATAATCATATGATTTATCTAAATGAGACAGTTCATAATTAATTTCAGCGAGGTTTTGTAATTGTGAAGCCGCTTCAAATTGATGTGCGTGCTTTTGAAAATAATTCAGTGCGTCTAATACATGCTGCTCCGCTTTATCATATTGGCCTGAATATTTATAAGATACTCCAATATCGGCTGACGCTTTAGCTACACCATGATCATCATTTATAGCGCGCTTTTTAATGAGCACTTCTTTAAGCATACTTATGGCAATATCATAACGACGTAAGCTAATATAAAGCGTGGCAAGATTGTAGCGAATATCAATTTTGTCCATCTCGTCGCCAAAACGTTGATATAAAGGTTCTGCTTGCTGATAACTTTTAAGTGCCCCTAAAGAGTCACCTTGTTTGCCCTGTACCAAAGCAATATTATTCAATAAATTAGCTTGTTTAATTGCTATCTCAGCAGAAAAAGGTTGTTTTAGAAAGTAATCTAATGAGTTTTGATAAGGAAGTAGCGCTTGACCATATTGCCCTTTGTAATAGAAAATAATTCCCATCAATTTATCAACTTTCGCTTGTTGTAACGGCAAGTTATTTTTATCTGTTAGCGCTTTAGCTTGTTGAATTACTATTAACGCTTTATTTAAATCACTTAATGCTAAATAGGTACGACTTTGTAATAACAATATTTTAATGCGTTGAAAAATACTAATGGTTTCACTTTCAAGTAATTTATCTAACTGAAGAACAATAGCTCCTTTATCTGTTTGTTGTGCAATTTTTGCTAATTTATCTTCAATATGTTGTGCTGTAGCACTTAGCTCAATTGAAAAATAAAAGACAAATAGCAACAATACGCGCCACATAATAAATCCTGAAAAATGGGTGATGAAGTAAGAACTTCCTACACTCAGTTATATCACTAATTTTTTCAAATGTAACTGTTTAGTAATATGCTTCAATCCTATTTTCTATATTAAACATCAGTTATGAGTAAATCTGCATATTTCTATTTGTTATCAGAATTTAACCTTGAGAGTTTTAGTGATGGTTTTCAAGCTCACTTACAATATACGGGTTACTATTTTTTATATTATTAGCGCTAAGATCAAAAAAAGCAGCGATATCGCTGCTTTTTATTAAGGGTCAAAACGTTATGAATCTAACGTATAATCCTGAAAGTTACTATCCACGTGTAAATTCTGGATAGGCTTCCATACCACAATCACTTATATCAACACCTTCGTATTCTTCCTCTGCACTTACGCGAATACCAATCGCTTTCTTCAGTGCAAACCACACAACAAAACTAGTACAGAATACCCAGACAAATATTGTTGCTGCACCAATTAGCTGGCCGCTAAAACTTGCACCGTCATTTGTAAGTGGCACGATAAGTAAACCAAAGAAACCAACCACACCATGAACTGAAATAGCACCTACCGGATCATCAATTTTTATCTTGTCTAATGCAATAATTGATAGCACAACAATAACGCCTGCAATTGCACCAAAAAATGTTGCTTGTAATGGTGAAGGAGTTGAAGGTTCTGCAGTAATCGCAACAAGACCAGCTAACGCACCATTTAATGTCATGGTTAAATCAGCCTTTTTAAATAGAATTTTTGCAAAGATTAGGGCTGAAACTGCACCTGCAGCAGCTGCAGCATTTGTATTTAAAAACACCATAGCAACTGAGTTTGCACTATTGATATCAGCTAGCTTTAATACTGAACCACCGTTAAAACCAAACCATCCCATCCATAAAATAAACGTACCTAAAGTAGCCATTGGTAAGTTAGCACCAGGAATCGCATTTATTCTTCCATCTTTAGTGTATTTTCCTTTACGAGCACCTAGGAGTAAAACACCAGCCAATGCAGCAGAAGCACCTGCCATATGAACAATACCTGAGCCTGCAAAGTCAGAGAATCCAAGGTCACCTAATGTATATAAACCAAAGACTGATTCACCATTCCAAGTCCAAGAACCTTCCATTGGGTAAATAAAGCCAGTTAAAACGACAGTAAATGCTAAGAAAGCCCAAAGCTTCATACGCTCTGCCACTGCACCAGAAACAATTGACATTGCTGTGGCAACAAAAACAACCTGAAAGAAAAAGTCTGATGCATTTGAATATACTGCACCGCCATCAAAACCTGCTTCTGCTGACTCAGCTAAAACCGTACTCACTAATGCTTCTGCATCACTTGCACCATCAAGCGCTATACCATTTAAGAAAATACCGCCACCATACATAATATCGTAGCCAACAATTAAATACATAATGCAGGCAATAGCGTACAAGGCAACGTTCTTTGTTAAAATTTCAGTTGTATTTTTAGCGCGTACTAAACCTGCTTCTAACATGGAAAAGCCAGCAGCCATCCACATAACTAAAGCACCGCACATAAGAAAGTAAAAAGTATCCAGTGCGTATTGAAGTTGAAAAATATCTTGTTCCATTGTCCCTCTCCTTATAAAGCTTCTGAATCTTGCTCACCAGTACGAATACGTACGACCTGCGCAAGGTTATATACAAAGATTTTACCATCACCTATTTTTCCAGTGTGAGCAGCTGTGGTAATTGCTTCAACTAGGCGTTCAACAATGTCATCATCTACAGCAATTTCCAGTTTAACTTTAGGGAGAAAATCAACTTGGTATTCAGCACCACGATATAACTCGGTATGCCCTTTTTGACGACCAAATCCTTTCACTTCACTTACCGTAATACCCTCTACACCAATTTCAGAAATGGCTTCGCGAACATCATCTAATTTGAACGGTTTAATGATTGCACTAACTATTTTCATTACAGACCTCTGTTTATTAAATTCTTTGTTCTTTACATTACAATTCACATACCAACTTATTTAAACCATAAAAATCATGATGTTATATTTTTAAATGTATATATTTAAAAATAGCTGCACCAAAATAGCACAGCTTTTTAAGCGTAAAGTTTTGCTTTGGTGCATTACTGGAAACAACAAAGGTAGGGACAATTTGAAACATTAGCGAAGAGCTATGACTTGCTCTACGCTAACTTTATTATGAATATAAGATGAAAAGTACGAATTAATTGGACTAAAATTGGCGGGGTTATTTCAATTGCCACACACTTAAATGAGGCTGGCTAAGTTTGCTATTTCTCCGGTTGGTTTTGATGATACGGGTGAGCTCATGATGCTCTAATAAATTAAAGTGAGGCATTAACGCTAATGATACTCCTTCAAAACCTGTAACATTTTCACCATTCACCTTTACTCCTCCTAACCAGTTTTCTTTACTTGTTAACTGCTCAGAAAAGTCATAGTTTGAAACAATAATAAGTAAACCTTGAGCATTTAAACGTGAGTGCACCTTCTGTAAAAAGGCACGGGGGTTATAATTTGTTTCAAGTACGTGTTGCGCAACAATAACATCATATCCGGTAAAGCCACTCTTAAGGTTACTAATATCCCCTTGGCTAAAATGTATGTTTTTACCTAAAGGCAAGTCAACATCGACTAAACTAAATTCATAAAAATCAACAATATCACCTTCATTTTCTAGTGTATAACGAACAGAATGACCTTGTTGTAAGCTAACCCCATGACGGATATAACGAGCAGAAAAGTCAATGGCATCTATATGGGTAAAATGTTGCGCTAAGATAAAGCTTGTATGACCAACACTACAGCCAAGATCTAGACAAGTGCTCGTGGCTATTTTATATTTTCTAACACTATTCATTATTACATCAGTCATTTGACGATAATAATTATCGACTGTTAATGATTCATAAGCATCTGCTTTTCCATAGTGAGCATGTAATTGTTGGCAAATATCAACATCATTTTCATAATGGTTTTCTGCAAGATTAGGTAAGTTATCACTTGAACTTTGTACATAACGAAAGCCCGCATGCTGAAAGAAGTGCCGCCTAAAGGCATAACGAGAATGCTTCATCGCTTCATTACCAGATGATATCCATGAGCCTCCCTTTATTAAATTATGTTTACCGTCGAAGGTCGGTGTAGAAAAGTCATCATACAAAGGGTGTACTTGAAAGCCTTTGAAACCATCAATGGGTGATTCTGTCCATTGCCAAGTGTTACCTACTATGTCAAATAATCCATTTTGTTCGAAGTGATTAACAGGGCAAGATGAAGCGCATCCTTCAATATTGATATTACCTGGTGCTACTTTCCAAGTACTTAAATCTTCAGTAATGTTTTCTCGTAAACAAAGCCACTCTGCTTCAGTAGGTAAACGAAAATACCCTTCTTTCTCTGTGTTATTTTCACTATTCTTCCAATTACAAAAAGCTTTCGCTTCCAGATAATTAACTTCAACAGGCCAGTTTAACGGTAAGGGGACTTCATTCAATAGATTACGTTGCCAATATACGTCTTCATTACAATCATTCTGTTTTTTAAACCAAAAATGGGGCATTTTTGCTTTGGTAAAAGCTAACCACTGTTTACCTTCATCCGACCAATAATCTAAACATTCGTAACCCTTAGCCTCAATAAAAGTTAAAAACTCTTGATTAGAGACTAAATACTTTGACGTATTAAAGTCCTGAAGATTTAACCCTTCATGACCATACTCATTATCCCAACCAAAAGTGTCATCGGTGGTAGGTTTACCAAACTGGATTAAGCGCCCTTTTATTGGCATTAATTGATTAATAGGCGCATCACCCGTTTGATTATATGTAAACCAAGGGGCAACAGGGGTGAGATAAGAAAGTGGTAACATTCTCATCAGTACTGAAGATGTCTCAAGATGAATACGCTCATGTTCGCAGCCCATAAGGATGATCCAAGCTAGCGAATCTTGAGCAATAGGTAACGCGAGGGGCATATTATCAATTAAGTTTTCTATAAGTTTAGCCACTTGTTTTCGATAGCTTCTTACTTCTTCAACGCTAGGCCAATCATAGTGTTCACTGTTTAGATCATCCCAGCTCATTTCATCAACACCAACAGCACAAATAGCTTCTAATTTGTTATTAACGCGCTCAGCAATAAACTTGCCCAAAATGAGCTTATTAATATAGAAACTAGCCGTATGACCAAAATAAAAAATTAATGGATGACGTAAGGGTTCAGGTCTTAAATAATAAGCACTATCATCATTAATTAATGAGAATAGCGACTCATATTCAGCCCATGTTTGCTTGAAGTACTTTTTTAATTCAGCTTTTTTTGCCGTTATACTTTTGCCATTTAAACGTGGGGGTTTAGCTCGCTCGTGATTACTGATATTCATAAATCCATTACTTATATTATTGAGTTAAATCATTAGCATTACTTGTTAAAAAATTAATCTGATATTGTTTTAGTATAGCTTTCTTTATTTGATCACCTAATTTCAGTGAGCCATCAGGTTTAGTGGCCATTTTTTCTTCAACTAAATTAATACTATCACTAAACCATGTACTCGCTTTAAATAAATCTAAGGCTCCTAGAAATTCACAATTATTATCTGTATATAAAGATGAGGGTAAAGGAGTTGGTGTAAAGTCATCAATGAATAAAGGAGTACTTTGCTCATAAGCTTTTACAGTATCTAATATATTTAATAAGCCATAAAGCACATTAATAAAAGGGTTGTAATAAATACTCGCGGCGCCTAACCTATGCTCTATACGCGCCGTTTTTTGCCAGTTTTGTTGTACCGATAAAACATTATTCTGGCTATCATATAATAAGGGCTCTTCTCCCATATTTTGATTATGTTTACCCAATTGTTTATATAAGGCAACACTGCCTTGATGGCCTCCTGAAATGTCTACAGGAGAACAAAGCTCTTGCGCTAAGCCATAACGAGATTTCAGTGCTAAACGTTCAAAAGCCGCTTCTTCTGGTAAATATAATAAGCAACACGCAAGACTTGTTCGTAAAAAGCTGTCTTGTAAGTGCTCACCAAAACCTTTTTCTGCAATAAGGTTTTTTCCTCTTTTATCCAGTACGCTAACATTCAGTTGCACAGCATTAGGAATATGAACAGCACGTATTTCACTTGCAAATATTTGACTAGACCCTGTTATTAGCTTTCCTTGGTCGCCAGACCAAACAACAGGCTGAATCAATGTTTCTATTTGATAATTTTTTCCATATATTTGCTGAAATAATCTTGGTAATGTAGTGATGATCTGCTGTAAGTTATAGGCCTCTTTTAGCGGTGTTTGACCGTTAAAAAGTGATACATATTCCCATTGGTTTTGCCAGTATTCACTGACAATCTCACCTTCAATATCTAACTCATATAAGCATTGATTGATTTTACTAAAATCTAATTGTTGTTCGCAGTGACTACCAATACGATAACATCCCTCTAATTCAAAATGAATCTGTGCTTTATAGCCCAACTGACCTAAGTAATCTTGTACTAAGGTAATGGCTTCAATGGCTAAATGTGGTAACTGAGATGAAGGTTGAATAACGCAATTACTCCGGATGAAATAAGAACATGGCTAGTTTTGTTTTAGATACGAATGTTGCATTATATGTTGATATTTTACGGCTCTATTTTTACCGCAATATTTTGCATGGTATAACGCTTTATCAGCCTCTAAATACACATCGGCACTGTTTGTTGTTTCAACTGATGTGGTTGAAATTCCAATACTGAGGGTTATATTGATCTGCTGCTGATTTTCACCTTTATTCTCGACATAAAAATCATACTCAGCAACTGTTTTGACTAAACGTTGTGCAATATGTAAGCATTGAACAGAGTCTATTCTGGGTAAAACACATAAGAACTCTTCTCCACCTACACGACCAACAGCATCTTCAACTCTTACTGTGCTATTACTTATTTTAGCAACTTCCCTAATCACTTTATCACCAAAAGAGTGACCATAGAGATCATTGATTTGCTTAAAGTCATCTATATCTATGAGCATGATAGAAACTTGATTTTTTTCCAAGTCATTACTACTGATTAGTTCATCAAGAAAATTAAAAATGTATCGACGGTTGTATGAATTTGATAATGAATCACGAAAAGATAATGCGAGCAACTTTTTACTATATCGCCATTGAAAATAAATGAATGCTACCCCTAATAAAATCAGCATAATAACAAAGCTAATGATATAAGTTTGTATGAGATTTTCTTGTTTTTGCTGAGCAAATTTCAACTCATGTACTTTGCTTCTTTGCTGCAATAGAGAAATTTCTACATTTTGTCGTTCTGCTTCTAGTGTGCCTCTAACTCTTAACAGTCTGTCTGCCGAGTTTTTCCTTAATTGTGCAACTTCCTTTTGATTGAACAGTTTGAGTAAGTTGTATGCCTTCTCATGCTCACCTTTTGCTTGAGATAATTGCGCACGTATTCTAATAACTTCTATTTGCCATCGAGTATCTTTTAACTCAGGTATTTCAGCAAATATAGACGCCGCATTGTCTAAAGACTTTTCTGCAAGGTTTAGCTTATTTAGCGCAATAAAGCATAACGCCTGACGTTTAAAAAGCTCTGCTTTATAATCAATTAACCCTGTTACATTAAGCGCTTCCTCAATATGAGCCAATGCTTTTGTACAATCACCTTTACCGGCTAGGCTCATTGATATGCCATATAAAGCATAAAATTTTCCATCCACATTATTAGGGCTAAAATTAATAGCTTTTTGATAGCGATAGTAATAATCCAATGACAAGTCGTACTTTTCCCAATACCGATAAGTTACCGCTATGCCATATATAGCTTCCACTTCATGAGCAGGATAGCCAAGTTGTTGATAACTCGTTAGTGCTTTTTGATAGTACTCAATAGATTGCCCATAATCATGTAAATACCCGTAGATAGCACCGTACACTTCATTAATTCTCGCCACTAAAAATTTATCGTCTAAGGCAATAGCTTCCACATAAGCTTTTTGAAGGTCGGTAAGTGATGATTCATAAAGTTCAGTTAAACTTCGCGTATAAGCCAACTCTAATTTTGCAGTGACTAATAAATCAGTATATTTATGTATTTTTGCTGCTTGTTTCGCTTGTTTTAATATGCGTTGAGATTCTTGATATTTACCATCACGTTGTAAAATGATTCCTTGAAAAATAGTAAAGTTAATGACAATTCGAGGAGGAGTTTTATCGTTGATTAAGGATTGGGCTGTTTTAACTGTTTTTTGAAGTTTATCAAAAAAGTAAAGTAGGTTTTCAGCTTGCGCTTTACGAAGCAGCCACCATAAATGTTCATTAGGAGAAGTATTAATGTATTCATCAGCCTGAGACTGAAGTTGCTGATATATTATCCACGGCTGTTGGTTCAACTCATGATTTACACCTTGTAGGTTTAGCCTATCAGTTTCAGTTGCTTGGACTACCTTTACAGTAACTAAGCTGCTCATTAGAACTATGGCAATGATAACTCTATAAACAAAATGCAATGTACAATATCCTTTCAAAAATATAACAGCATTTAAAACCGTATTTATAATTTCTTAGTTACAGTAACATACAAACTGTTTACTGCTAAATAGCAAAGCGTACATCTACAATTTAAAGATTTTATTAAACTCTTTAACTGAAAATCCATTTAATATTTGATCGCCAATTTTAAGTACTGGCACCCCACGTAGTCGTGTTGTAGCAAACTCTTTTTGCCCTTTTGGTGTTTTTACATTGCATAATCTAAAAGGTATCTTTTGCTGTTCTAAATAACTTTTTGCAGTTTGGCAATGTGGGCATTTATCTATGCTGTATAAAACAATTCTTTTCATAAATTTCCAGATAATTTTTCAATAGCAATAGTTAGCGTCTGCATTATATCAAATTACCTAAAAAAAAACCGCGAAACTAAGTTCGCGGTTTTCATCATTTTCGTAACAATTTAGTTGTCACTCGTAAATTAAATTACGCTGTTTTCTTTTCTGTAATAAAGAAGCTAGCGATATAAGAAATCAAACCAAGTAAGAATACTACACCAGCAATTTCACGTAACCAGTAGAAAATAGCTAATTTATCTTGAGTAGCCATAAAGCTTAATGCTTCACCTGACTCAGGGATACGTTGTAACCATACTTGTAAGATACCAGCACCTGTTAAGAATAATGTGATAAATACCATAGCAACAGTCATTAACCAGAAGCCCCACATTTCAACAACTTGTGCTTTATTACAGTTAGCTTCACCAATACCACGTAACTTAGGCATTGCGTAAGACATGATAGTCATAACGATCATAGCGTAAGCGCCATAGAAAGCCATGTGACCATGAGCAGCAGTAATTTGTGAACCATGTGTATAGTAGTTTACAAATGATAATGTATGTAAGAAACCCCATACACCTGCGCCTAAGAAAGCCATAACTGCTGTACCTAATGCCCATAAAGTAGCGGCTTTGTTAGGATGTTCACGACGACGACGGTTAACCATATTAAAGGCATATAAAACCATAGCGAAGAAAGGTAGTGGTTCAAGTGCTGAGAAGATAGAACCAACCCACTGCCAATATTCAGGTGTCATTAACCAGTAGAAGTGATGACCTGTACCTAAGATACCTGAGATAAGCGCCATAGCGATAATCACATATAACCATTTTTCAATTACTTCACGGTCAACACCAGTAACTTTGATTAATACATAAGCTAAGATAGCGCCCATGATTAATTCCCATACACCTTCAACCCATAAATGAACTACAAACCACCAGAAGTATTTATCTAATGCTAAGTTAGTTGGGTTATAGAAAGCGAATAAGAAGAATACAGCTAAACCAATTAAACCAGTCATAAGCACCATGTTAATGGCAGTTTTACGACCTTTTAATACAGTCATACCCAAGTTGAACAAGAAGCCTAACGCTACAATAACAATACCTATTTTGGTGATTGTTGGTTGTTCAAGGAACTCACGTCCCATGGTTGGCCATAATTCATTAAAGGTTAAGTCAGCTAATGTAGAATAAGGAACAAGTAAGTAGCCTAATATTGTTGCAACACCAGCGGCAACAAAAATCCAAAATAATGCTATTGCTAGTTTAGGACTATATAGTTCTGTTTCTGCTTCTTCGGGTATTAAATAATAAGCAGCACCCATAAAGCCAAATAATAACCAAACTATAAGTAAGTTGGTATGCACCATACGCGCAACATTGAATGGAATTAAACCACCAACAATATCACCAACAACGTACTGTAAACCCATTAATAAACCAAAAAGAATTTGGCCGACGAACAAGATCATAGCAAAAATAAAATAAGGCTTTGCTACGGCTTGTGATTGATATTTTAAAGTACTCACAGCTCTATCCTTCTATGTTTGGTGGCCAGTTATTAGCATCAAGCTCAGACGTCCACTTTAAGAATTCAGCTAAATCATCAATCTCTTGATCAGTTAAATTAAATTGTGGCATTTGGCGACGACCTGGAATATTTAATGGCTGTCTCTTATACACATCTCCGAGCCCACGAGACGTAG
>OJGT01000183.1_pt1 | contig 11240 bp, 10 predicted proteins | sample 1595031 | NCBI WGS metagenome assembly OJGT01 (sample SAMN05416857, study PRJEB24817) | seawater metagenome | isolation source: Sea water | place: Canada:Atlantic | collected 2013-11 | reverse complement strand
CCTCTTCGTCGGCAGCGTCAGATGTGTATAAGAGACAGAGAGAAAGTAGGTTTGATAAAACAAACCTACTTTTTTATTAACTAACTATCTAGCTACCCAACCACCATCTAATACCATTGTTTGTCCCGTCATATTTTTAGCAACATCACTCGCCAAGTAACTAACTGATCCACAAATCTCTTCAATATCGATAAATGATTTTTTCGGCATCGGAGCTAACATAATATTATTAACAACTTCTTCTTCACTAATTCCATGCTCTTTAGCAGTATCTGCAATTTGTTTTTCAACAAGAGGAGTTTTCACATATGCAGGGCAAATTGTATTAATAGTAATATCTTGATCACCTGTTTCTAAGGCAATAACTTTAGAGAAGCCTATAATTCCGTGCTTAGCCGCAACATAAGCACTCTTAAATGGTGATGCCACTAAACCGTGTAAAGATCCAATATTAACAATACGGCCAAAATTATTAGCTCTCATTAACGGTAATACTGCTTTGGTCATCATCGCTGGACCAACTAATAATACATTAGTAATTAACTGCCACTTTTCTGCTGGAAACTCTTCTAGCTTTGAAACATATTGAATGCCCGCATTATTCACTAATAAATCTATTCGGTTATTATATTCATCAGCACGTGCAATTAAGTTATCAATATCTTCTTGCACTGTAACATCTAGCTTAAACCCTAACGCATCACCTCCTGACTCGTTAATACTTTGCGCTACATCTTGAGCCACAGCTAAATTTATATCACTAATCAGAACTTTATAACCTTGATTGGCTAAATCTTTTGCTATTCCTAAGCCAATACCACTGACAGAACCTGTTACTAAAGCTGTTTTTTTATGTGTCATATTCTCATTCCGTTTGTTTAATATTTATTTGTGTCTAAACAGAATATAACGATAACTCGCTAATGTTAACTAAACACTTAAACTTTTCTTCTATGGAAGCGATTTTTCTTTCAAAACTCAATTAACCACAACAAAAACATGGAATATAATATAATAAAAAGATATATCACGAAGTTATGTTCACTTATCGACCAGTTGACGTACATAAAAACATCTACTCTAATAATTGCCATAAAATGAACCTATTAAGTAAAATATAAAACAAGATAACCTCTAAAAACAGAATAAAATTTCACAAAGTATTCTACTAAAGTATATTGGTTGAATTATTCTCCTTGATATATGATGGACAAAGCTCAATCAATTTGAAGCTTATTTAACCTCTATATAATAATGATTAAATACAAAAGGAATAAGACTATGGGACGCATTGCATTAGTAACGGGTGGAACACGTGGAATAGGCGAATCTATTAGCGTTATGTTAAAAGAGAATGGTTATACTGTAATAGCGAACTATGCTGGTAACGATGAAGCAGCTCAAGAGTTTACTGATAGAACAGGTATCCAAACATCTAAATTTGATGTTGGCAATTATGAAAACGTAACTCAAAGCATTAAAGACATAGAATCTGATTTCGGACCAATTGATGTACTTGTAAACAATGCCGGTATTACAAGAGATGGCACCATGCACCGTATGGACTTTGATAAGTGGAATGCTGTTATTCAGACTAACCTATCATCATGTTTTAATACTTCTCGTGCAGTTATTGAAGGCATGAGAGAAAGATCATTTGGACGTATTGTTAATATTGGTTCAGTTAATGGTCAAGCTGGCCAATATGGTCAAGTTAACTATGCCGCTGCAAAATCTGGTATTCACGGTTTTACCAAAGCACTCGCACAAGAAGGCGCTGCAAAAGGTATTACGGTAAACGCTATTGCACCTGGTTATGTTGAAACAGATATGGTTCGTGCTGTACCTGCTGACGTTCTAGCAAAAATTGTTAGAACAATTCCTGTGGGTCGTTTAGGCCAACCAGAAGATATTGCTCGCTCTGTATTATTCTTAGTATCTGATGATGCAAGTTTTGTTACAGGCTCTACCTTATCTATCAATGGTGGTCAGCACATGTATTAAATATAAAAGTATATTATTATAACTTTTATATTATGAGCGCAGATGATAATTCATCTGCGTTTTTATTTTGAATAAGCTTAATTACCCATTCTTTTTTGGCTTATTTAAATAAAGAAAATAAGCAGATGATATCCCGGCCGAAGCAAAAACCATACACATCACCATAATTTGATATCTAACAGCAATAAAAGGTGAAACACCTGAAAGTATTTGCCCCGTCATCATTCCAGGTAAAGAAACAATCCCAACCGCTAAAAGAGCGTTTACATTAGGGATCATTGATGCTTGAAATGCAATATTTCTAGCTTGCTCATAGCTTGCCTTATTTAGCAATTCTGCATAAAAGCGTTCACCCGATAAACTAATACTGTTCATACAGCTGGCGAAAATCATACCGGCAAGTGGTATTACTGTTTGAGGCTGATACCAAGGAGTAAGCTGTAAAACGCCTTGAGTTATAATGAATAAAGTCAGAATACCGCTAACAGAAGTTGCCAAAATAGCCCGTTTAAAGAGAAACCCCTTTGAGGCTTTTATATTATTTAATGCAATCCAACTTGAGAATAGCACCATAACCATCAACAAGGATAATACTAACCAAGCACTGTTTGATTCGAATATATAACTGAGGAAAAAGCCTACAAATAGCAATTGAATCAACATACGAATTAACGCAAGCATCGTTCTTCTTTGTAGTAAAGACCATTTAAACTGAATAAATAAAACAACGATTACAGGAATAAAAGCTAACGCTAGCTCTGGTAGTTCAATTATTGTTAATGATTTTTCTGACATACTTATTGTTAATTTACACTTATAAATCAGCGACAGTCATAGTGTCTACCATTAGTTGTACTGTGCGCTTACCACGAAATTCATTAATATCTAATCGATATGCTAGGTGTACTTTTTTTGCATTCGCATTTGGCCAAGCCTTAATATCTATATTAAAGGCAATAGCGTCAAATACCTCACCTTGCTTTTCTACAAGCAGCTTTAAATGTTTTTCACCAACAATACGTTGTTGAACTAAACTAAAAGTGTCATCAAATATCGGCTCAGGAAAATTTTGTCCCCAAGGACCAGCTTCTCGTAATTGCTCTGCAAACGTCAGCGTTAAGTCATTAAGTGCTAACTCGCCATCGGATAGTATTATACTTTGTAGATCTTCAGCTTTAAGCCATTTACCCGCTAACTCATTAAACAAAAGTTGAAATTTGTCAAAATTGCTTCGCTTTATCGACAAACCTGCAGCCATTGCATGACCACCAAATTTAAGAATTAAATTAGGATGCTGACTATCAATATGTTCTAATAAATCACGAATATGTAATCCAGGGATTGAACGAGCCGACCCCTTAATTTCTTGTTGCTCACTATCAAGCAAGTCTTCTTCATTGCCTTTGGCAAACACAATACATGGTCGATGAAACTTTTCTTTTAATCTACCTGCAACAATACCGATAACTCCTTGATGCCAATCTTGGTGATACAAAGCAATTGCATTAGGTAAATTATCTTCTGAAAATTTCAGTTGTTGAAAAATAGTTTCCGCTTCAGATTGCATTCCTTGCTCTATTTCACGGCGTGCTTTATTTAAATCATCAAGCTCCGACGCCATAATGCGTGCGCTTGCTATATCTGGTGCTAATAAACAATTGATACCATACGACATGTCATCTAAACGACCGGCTGCATTGATTCTTGGTCCTAAAGCGAAACCAAAATCAGAAGCGACTAAGCGTTGTTGATTTTTTTTAGCAACTTCTATGAGTGCTTGAATGCCCGGACGAGTTTGTCCTGCACGAATACGTTTTAAACCTTGTTCAACTAGGATTCTGTTATTCACATCAAGTGATACCACATCAGCAACAGTGCCTAAGGCAACTAAATCGAGCAGCTGTGCTATATTGGGTTCACTAATATTATGTTCAATAAAGTAGTTTTTATCTCTAAGGTAGCTTCTTAAAGTGAGCATTAAATAAAAAGCGACACCTACTCCAGCTAGTGATTTACTGGGAAATGGACACCCCACTTGATTAGGGTTAACAATAGCATCCGCTTTTGGCAGCTCAAGACCGGGTAAGTGATGATCAGTAACGATCACTTGTAGACCAAGCTCTTTAGCACGATTAACGCCGGCAACACAACTAATGCCATTATCAACCGTAACTAACATTTGTGCACCCTTCTCAGCCGCTAGTTCAACTATTTCAGGTGTTAATCCATAACCATACTCGAAGCGATTTGGAACTAAAAAGGTATGATTATGGCTTCCCATTAATGTTAATGCCACCATCATTAATGCAGTACTTGTTGCCCCATCGGCATCAAAATCACCAACAATACAAATATTGGTCTTATTTATTAAGGCTGCATGTAATAGCGGACAAGCCTCATCTAAACCTTTTAAAGAGTTATCACTACTATATTTTTGTAAACTTAGCCCTTGTAAATTACTCACTTTAAGTTCAAGTTGTTGCGCAGATTCAACGCCTCTGCTTGCGTAAATTTGCCTAATACTTTCAGGAATAGTACTAGGCAAATACTCAATAGCCATTTTTGAACGGCGAATTATTTGTTTTTTCATAAGTTAATAAAGCTAAATATGTTAACCAAGTAACTTAAAGAGTTTGCAATAACTGCTCTAATTGAGCAGGAGGTTGATAACCAGGGATCATTGCGCCTGTTGATAACATAATAGCAGGCGTACCATTTACCCCAACCTGTCTGCCAAACGCAAACTCTTCTTCAATGGGTTTATCGCAAACTCGATAGCCAATACCTTTACTATTTTTAGCATCTGTCATCGCTGTTTTTGAATCTTCATGGCACCATACTGAACGAAGATCTTTAAAGCCCTCGGTATAATTACCCAGACGATCTTTTATCCCTGCACGCGGATATGCTAAATAGCGAAAGGTAATCCCTCGAGCATTATAATCATCCATTTGCTTGTGCATTTTACGACAGTAACCACAAGTAATATCAGTAAAAACAGTGACAACATATTTCTCATCTTTAGCTTTATAAACAATCATGTCATCTTTGAATTTTTCCATGCCTTCTAAACGCATTTTAGCTAAACTTTGTTCAGCCAAATCAGTCACTGTTGTGCCTAAACTATAAACTTTACCTTGAATAAAGTAGTCGCCATTATAACTTGAATAAAATAAGCCTTGGTCTGTTATCAATAAAGCAATACCAGGAACAGGCGTTTTCTCAGCTTTAACAACAGTTAGCCCTAATTTAGCCTTAATTTTAATTTTTAGTAGTTCAACATTTAATTGTGTCTGATCTACTTTAGCTGGTTTGGCTAAGGCACTTGGCACTTGTGATGTATCAGCAATCACCTGCTTATTAAAGAAGAAACCACTCACGACTGTAATAGCTAAACTACAAGTAACTAAAACCTTTTTAAACATACTTTATTCCTAAATTATCAATTAACGAGTACATGCTAATAGTACAGACCGTTTTAATACCGATGAAATTACAGCCGTTACAGCAATTTTGCAAGATTAAATTGAATTGTACTAAATGATTTTGGTAAAATCCCCGTAATTCTATACTTCCATTGTTTCTAGGAAACTTTCATGAAAATTGGTTTATTCTACGGTTCCACTACTTGTTATACAGAAATTGCAGCTGAAAAAATTCAGGCTGTCATGGGAGCTGATCTTGTTGAAATACATAATATAAAAGAAGTAGCGCTTGCAAACTGTCTTGATTATGATTTTATAATTTTTGGTATTTCAACGTGGGATTATGGCCAAATACAAGAGGACTGGGAATCTGTATGGTTAGATATTAATACCTTAGATCTCAGTGATAAAGTCATTGCTTTATACGGTATGGGCGATCAAATAGGCTACACCGACTGGTTTCAAGATGCGTTGGGTATGTTACATGAGCAAGTTATTGCCCAAGGTGCTCAATTAGTTGGCTATTGGCCAAATAAAGGCTATGAATTTGCTGCCTCTAAAGCATTAACCGAAAATGATGAGTATTTTGTCGGTTTGTCTCTTGATGAAGATAATCAATATGAACTTAGTGATGCGCGTATTGACCAGTGGTGCGAACAAATATTAATTGAGTACAGTGAAAAGTAACAAGATAAAATGGTTACAGCTGTTACTAAAAATACTATAATTATCGCTTCTATAGAAATTCCCAACTTAGTGAAAATCCCATATGTTTGAGCAATTTGATCTCGACTCAGAATTATTAGCCAGTATTAATGAACTTGGCTATAAAAAACCAACCTCTATTCAAGAGCTGGTTATCCCTAAAGCAATGATAGGAAAAGATATTCTTGCCTCTGCACCAACTGGTACAGGTAAAACAGCGGCATTTTTATTACCTATTGCTCAACATTTACTTGATTACCCTCGTACAAAACCAGGATTTCCTCGTGTTTTAATATTGACTCCAACACGTGAACTTGCCATTCAAATTGGTCAAGACAGTGAGCAAATAGCCAAGCTGACAAAAATTAAAACGGGTGTCATTACAGGTGGGGTAAATTACGGTAGCCATGATGATATTTTAAATAGCACTACCGACGTGCTTGTTGCTACACCCGGTAGGTTATTAGAATACATTGAAAACGAGCAGTTTGATGCCCGTGAAATTGAAATATTAGTATTGGATGAAGCAGATCGCATGCTCGATATGGGCTTTAGTGAAGCCATTAATCGTATTGTTGGTGAAGCTCGCTGGCGTAAACAAACCATGCTTTTTTCAGCCACCTTAGAAGGGGCTGGTGTTATTCGTTTTGCTAAAGAAGTATTAACTGAACCAGAATTTTTAGAATCTTCTCCTTCAAGAAAAGAAAAAGCAAAAATCCATCAGTGGCTTCATATTGCTGACAGTAGCGAACATAAATTAAAGCTACTAATTAATACACTAAAACAAGAAGGTGTAGAGCGCGCTGTTGTTTTTGCCAATAAACGTGAAACAGTACAATATTTATCAGGTAAGTTATACAGCGAAGAACTTCCTTGTGTATGGCTTGAAGGTAAAATGCCGCAAGACAAACGTAACAAGTCTATCTCTCGCTTCAAAAGTGGTGAAATAAAAGTACTTGTTGCTACTGATGTTGCTGCACGTGGATTAGATATTGATGATATTACTCATGTAATTAATTTTGATATGCCACGTAAGGTTGATATTTATATTCACCGTATAGGCCGTACTGGTCGTGCAGGTTTAAAGGGTACGGCAATATCATTAGCAGAAGCACATGACATGTCGGTTGTTGCTAAAATAGAACGTTATCAAGATGAGCGATTACAACGTCGTGTTATTGATGAGCTAAGACCTAAGCATAAAGAAGCCCGTGTTGCGAATAAAAAAGTTAAAATGAAATTATCGACATCACAAAAAAAAGCAAAAGCAAAAAAACAAGCAAAGAAGAAAGTAAAAAAATCAAAGGCTAAATAACCACTGATTATTACCTATAAAAATGCCAACATATCTGTTGGCATTTTTGTATTCTCATTATAATAAAGAAAATATTCTGTTAGCTAATATCGTTATTATTCACTCTCTTTACGAGTAAATACCAAATCATTACCTTTGCTCAAATCGCTACTAAATTGATAACCGGCTAAATCAAAGTTTTTGACTTCTTCAATACTAGTTAACTTATTCTGAATGATATAACGAGCCATTAAACCACGAGCTTTTTTCGCATAAAAGCTAATCATTTTATATTGGCCATTTTTCCAGTCTTTAAATTGTGGCGTAATAAGAGTCGCCTTTAACGATTTTTTATTAACCGCTTTAAAATACTCATTCGAAGCGAGATTAATTAATATTTCATCCCCTTGAGCAGCTAATGCTTGGTTCAACTCGTTAGTAATAATATCCCCCCAAAACTGATACAAATTTGCACCACGATCATTATCAAGTTTTGTTCCCATTTCAAGACGATAAGCTTGCATTAAATCAAGCGGTTTAAGTAAACCATATAGGCCGGATAAAATACGAAAATGTTGCTGCGCAAATTCAAAGTCATCTTCACTAAACGAATTAGCATCTAAACCTGAATAAACATCACCATTAAAAGCTAATACTGCTTGGCGTGAATTTTCAGGTGTAAAAGGTAGAGACCATTCACCAAAGCGAGCTGCGTTAAGTCCTGCTAATTTATCACTTAATTTCATTAATGTGGCAATTTGATCCGACGACAGTTTAAGACAACGTTCAATCAATACTTCACTGTGTTCAAGTAAGGTTGCTTGACTATTTTTGGTAGTGGCTAAAGGAGATTCAAAGTCTAATTTTTTGGCTGGAGAAACGACAAGTAGCATAATTTTATCTATTTTCTTATGGATTACATTTACGTAAGTTCACTATACCATAGGATAAATACAATTATAGCGCATTATCTTGTTAAACTAATTGCTACATTTCTAGCACAAATAATTTTTTAAACAAAAATTTAAAAACTTAGCTCAAATGTTATCTAAATACGTACTTTTTTATATTTTTATGTAGTAGTATTTTATCAACTAAATTCATCCATACTATTTTGCAAACTGCTTAGGTACTGCCATGACAATTTCACTTTCTCAACTTGAACAATTAAAAAAAATGACCACTGTTGTTGCCGATACTGGCGACATTGAAGCAATTGCTAAATTTCAACCACAAGATGCCACAACCAATCCTTCTTTATTATTAAAGGCTGCGGCATTACCTCTATACCAATCATTATTAACTGATGCAGTAACATGGGCAAAAACACAATCCAGTGACGCTAATCAGCAAGTTATTGATGCTGCAGACAAGTTATCAGTGCTCATTGGATTAGAAATTTTAAATACTGTTCCCGGACGTATTTCAACTGAAGTTGATGCACGCCTTTCATTTGATACTGACGCATCCATTGCCAAAGCACATAAATTAATTGCTATGTACAATGAAGCAGGTATTAGTAATGAACGAATATTAATCAAACTTGCTTCTACATGGGAAGGGATTAAAGCGGCTGAAAAATTAGAAAAAGAAGGTATAAACTGTAACTTAACACTATTATTTAGTTTTGCTCAGGCAAGAGCTTGTGCTGAAGCTGGTGCTTACCTTATCTCTCCTTTTGTTGGACGAATTCTTGATTGGTTCAAAAAAGATACAGGCCGTGATAGTTATCCAAGCGATGAAGATCCCGGTGTTATCTCAGTAACCAATATTTACAACGATTACAAACGTAATGGTTTTAACACAGTAGTAATGGGAGCTAGCTTTAGAAATACAGGTGAAATTTTAGCCTTAGCTGGCTGCGATCGGTTAACTATTAGTCCACAATTAATGGATGAGTTAGCCAATAGCACCGAGCCTTTTGAACAGAAACTTAAAGCTACCACTGAGCAGGTAAGCCAAGAAGCACCATTAACCGAAACTAAGTTTCGTTGGTTAATGAATGAAGACGCCATGGCAACAGAAAAACTCGCGGAAGGTATTAGAAGCTTTACCGTTGATCAAATTAAGCTTGAGAAGCAATTAGCTGAAATGTTGTAGTATCTGAAAGCTTATTTTATAAGGCTATTTGCGCTTTTGAGGAGTGCTAAAGTTTTAAATAAAATATACCTCTAGAATAATGCTACTTAGAGGTATATTTTGCTACAGTATTTTTTTCTGCGCTAAATAGTTGCTTACTTCAGTTAAGTAAGGTTTATATTTTTGCCAATTCCCCACTGATTTATTATTAATTGGCTGCCTTACTTGCACTGCACTTGCTGTTGCTACAGGTGCTAAATTTTTATCAATATCTAAACACTGTATTTGCCAGTCTAAACCACAAAACTCAATGATTTTCTTTGCTTCTTCTTCCGGGTTTTCTACTAATTCTTCATAATTAACTACATAAAAATTATTGGGAAATAACCTCAGCCATAATTTTGTTAATTGCCTAAATTGAAGATAAAACTCTGCCGTCGTTCGTAAATCGTAAGCATAATTATAATAAGAAAAATTCACTGCAAATAATTGTCGATAATTACTCACAATAGTATCTAAAGGTCCTCTATCTAAACAAACTATTTTTGCATTAGGTAACGCCTTAATTATAAAACCTGCATACAAAACATTTAATGGCATTTTATCAACAAATTTAGCCGTGCTTCCCGTAATAGCACGAGTACTATCAATATAAGCTTTGCCTAATTCACTAAAGTCTATTGAGGCTGCCGCTTCTACCGTTTCTTTATCTATTACTTTATTAGTGGTTGTTTTAGCTAGCTCTTTTAGTAATAAACCAAAATGTTGTAATTCACCGGCACTGGTAACATCAGTATGCTTTGATAATATTCGTTCAACCAGAGTTGTTCCTGTTCTAGGCATTCCGACTACAAATAGCGCTTCGTTAGAATCATGTCCACTATTCAAGTCATTTACAATGCTATTACTAGCATTTGAATGATGAAATAAATCTTTTAGCGCTGTAAACATTTTTTCATCATCAGCAAATTGATAGGTTATTTCTGCTAACTTAGCTTTTTTACTCTGACTTAAATAATGATACGCTTTATCGTAATTATTAAGAGCTTCATATTCTCTTGCTAATGCGTGGCCAATATAGAGTATGTCATCTGTTTTGGTTAATTGCCCATATAGACTAGTTAATTCTTCAATATGGTTATTATCAGCTGTTATATTACCTAAACTTGTTAACGCAGCATGGGCTTTACAATACCTTGGCATTAAAGATACGGTTTTTTCATAGGCACTGCGTGCAGCCTTAAAGTCCCCAATAAACTTTAATGATGCGCCAAGGTTGAAGTAAAAAATACCATTGTTATTATTAGCAGCTACCGCTTGTTTAAAAAAAGGTACCGCTTGTTGATGTAATCCAATTCGGCTGTATGCAACGCCGATGGTATCAAACGTTAATGCTGACTTAGTTGCTAATTTAACGGTTAATTTTGCTGCTTTATTGGCATGATGTAACGCTTGAACATGATCATTGACTAACGCGTAATGTTTCGCTAACTGTGCAACATACTCCACTTGCTCTGGTGCTAGCACAATAGATTGCTTTATTAATTGAATTGCCTTTGCATGATTGTGATGGACACTTGCAATCATCGCTAATAAAAAATACCCGTCAGCAAAATACTTGTCTTGAGACAATATACTTATGATAAGTTGATGAGCCTGCTGATACTGCCCTTCATTAATCGCTGTCTCTTATACACATCTCCGAGCCCACGAGACGTAGAGGAATCTCGTAT
>OJGT01000182.1_pt1 | contig 11346 bp, 9 predicted proteins | sample 1595031 | NCBI WGS metagenome assembly OJGT01 (sample SAMN05416857, study PRJEB24817) | seawater metagenome | isolation source: Sea water | place: Canada:Atlantic | collected 2013-11 | reverse complement strand
AACCGCAGACCTCTTCGCTGCCAGCGAAGCGCTCTCCCAGCTGAGCTATAGCCCCGCTTGTTTAAATATTTCCATCTAAGGAAGTAATTCAAACGGTCATACTAAAAACTGGCCTAATAGTTATTTAGTACTTCCTTTCATAAAAAGGAATTTTCAATTAACGCTCTTTTAAACATTTGAACGCTTGCTGAAAACGAGGCGCATTCTAAGCAGCGACCTTAAAACTGTCAACACTTATTTTGCAAAAACAGTAAAAAAATAGCAAATAACTACTTGAGTGATTACATAAGAATCAACTTGCTTATTTTTTACTTAACTAATTGTTTGAGATGTACAATTTGTAATCTAATGAATTATAAATAAGTAACTGAGCATATTACGTAATAATAGCTTAGTGCTCTACCCCTTTATTTTTACAGAATTTACAGGTATTGTTAATTACACAAAGTACTACAGTGTCTCAAATATAAAAAGAATGCAGTTAAATAAATTAAACATTGTTGCTATTGGCGGTGGTCATGGGTTGGGTAGGGTTTTATCAACGCTATCTTTTATGGAGAGTAAACTTACAGGCATTGTAACCACAACTGATAATGGTGGCTCAACAGGTAAACTAAGAAAGCGCAGTAGTTCTATTGCGTGGGGTGATTTACGTAACTGTTTAACTGAATTAGTCGATTCTGACTCCGTTGGTAGTCAGCTTTTTAATTTTCGTTTTGATGGAAATGACGAACTCGGTGGCCACAACCTAGGTAATTTGATTTTATATGGTCTAGGAGAGGTTCAATCTCGACCTCTGGACTCTATTAAATTGGTCAGACGGATATTAAGAGTTAAAACGCCCGTTTTACCTATGTCTGAAACCCCAACAGATCTATTAGCATTTTATCCCGAAGGACGTTGTCGTGTTGGTGAGCTTTCTGTAGATGAAATGCCCGTTATGCCAAAAAGTTTAATGCTTGCCCCATTAGTTAAATCTATTGAACCTTGCTTAAAGGCAATCAATAACGCAGATTTAATCATATTAGGCCCTGGGAGCTTCTTAACCAGTGTTATCCCTCCCCTGTTAGTTAGAGATATTAGTAATGCGATTGCTAATAGAAAAGGACATTGTGTTTTTGTTGATAATGTCGTTTTAGAAAGCAGCCCAGCAGCAAAGCTTACTATTGATGAAAAACTACAATGGATTGAGGAAAATGTTGGCTGCTTGCCTGTTGATAGTGTTATTTGCCAAGATAAGACAATAGTATCTGAAAAAGTAAATGTTATATGTTGCGATTTAGCTCACAACAAACGACCACACCATCATGATAAAGTAAAACTAATCAAAGCACTTGAAACCTGTGTGAATAGTTTTAGTACACAAGAAGCGTTAGGGCTAGAAATAGATACAAGCAATAATTCTGAAGCTTCTGACGGCATCGAACAAAAATCAGCTTAAATTATTATCTGATTAGTCACTTCAAGATATTTGTATTAAACCATTGATATGAAACTAACCTACTTGCTGCAATCTGCTGTGATTGCTAAGCAAGTAGTAAAACGAACTCTTTTTACAAATACCTTAATCTTCACTCATACGACTAGCCACAGCACCTTTTTGGTTTTTGTACTTAGCATCATTACGTTTGTTGTACGGTCTTAATGCGCTAGATGACATCGTTTCAAAGTTCAACGCTGCAATTTTCATTTTAGGTCGCAGTGCTAAAGGTAATTTCCCACTATTATAAAATTCTAGAACAATTTGACCTGACCAACCGGGATCAATTCTATGTGCCGTAACATGAACCATTAAACCTAATCTAGCTAGAGAAGAACGGCCATCTAACCAACCAACGATATTGTCTGGTAGTGTCACCGACTCATAAGTAACCGCTAATGCAAGCTCACCAGGATGTAAGAAAAATGCATCGCCATCTTTGATAACAACTTCATCACTCATTACTGCATCCATCGCTTCTTGCATTTCATCTTTAGGTGCACTTAAGTCAATAAAAGGAGCTGTATGGTCTTGAAAAACACGAAATTCATTACCCAAACGAATATCGACACTCACCCCTGAGATCATTGATGCATCCGGTTTTGGGGAGATAACAATTATTTCATCATCTAAATATTGTTCTATATCTTTATCACATAATCTCATAGTTACTTTCTTACTCTTTGATTGAATGCTTAGTTAATTACTAATCAATTATTTCAACCGTAGGGGTTAATGGGCTAGCGTTGTCGAGTTGTAAAAATAATTGCCCAACAATATTACGGGCTATTCTACGGTACAAGTGCGCAATTTCACCAGTGCTATTTTCTATAATATCTGAGTGACCAAAATCTGCATCTTCGCGTATATTCATATTCAAGGGTAATTGACCCAGTAATTGCGTTTGTTTGGAGTTAGCCATTTGCACTCCTCCTGCGTCTCCGAATATATGACTTTTATGTCCACAATTATCACAGACGTGGTAACTCATATTTTCAATAATGCCCAATACAGGTACATTGACCTTATCAAACATCGCAATGCCTTTTTCAGCATCAATCAAAGCCATGTCTTGCGGAGTTGTAACAATAACAGCGGCTGCAACAGGTACTTTTTGCGCCAATGTTAACTGGATATCTCCGGTTCCTGGTGGCATATCTATTAATAGGTAATCTAACTCCGGCCACGCTGTTTCTGTTAACAGTTGATTAAAAGCACCACTGGCCATAGGTCCACGCCAAACAGTAGCATCATTTTTATCAACCAAAAAACCAATCGACATTGCATGTAACCCATGCGCCATGATGGGATCCATAAGCTTACCATCAGCAGAACTAGGCTTAGCTTCTTTTAAGCCTAGTAACGTTGGAATAGAAGGACCATATATATCTGCATCAAGAATACCGACACTAGCGCCTTCAGCCATTAATGCATAAGCTAAATTAACCGTAGTTGTCGATTTACCTACACCGCCTTTTCCAGACGCAACAGCAATAATATTTTTGATATTGTTTCCACTTCCTCCAAGTGAGAAGCTTCGTACTGAATTAACAGCTAACTGTACATGAAATTCAACCACTTGATTTAAGGTGCTCGCTAACAAAGCTGCTACCTTATCTAATTCTCCTTGGCAGGGAAAAGGTAAAATTAATTCAACGATAATTGCTTTAGTTTGCTTTACATCTGCATGAATATGAAAGTGTGAACAGAGCGAGTAGACACCTTGGGGAAAATTGTCAGAACGATAGTTTTCTAATGTTTCTGTGATGACTTGTGCTTTATCTTCTGCGTTCAAATTACTTGCTAGAGAACTATCATTGACTTGTTCACTGCTTGGGACTTTTTTGGAGCTTTTATGAGAGAAAAATTTGCCGAACATATTATGACATTAATCATTTGAGTATAAACGTTAAATTCTGTACTATTGCAGCCATTATTACCATCAAAAAACACTATTTATTCATGTCTACAGATATTTCTTCTAACAGTTTATCAAAAAAGCGCAAAATTTTAGTTACTTGTGCTCTTCCTTACGCTAATGGTTCAATTCATTTAGGCCATTTACTTGAGCATATTCAAACGGATATCTGGGTAAGATTTCAGCGAATGCGAGGTCACGAAACTTACTTTGTTTGTGCAGATGATGCTCATGGCACACCTATTATGCTGAAAGCTCAGGAATTAGGTATCACGCCAGAAGAAATGATCAATGGCGTACGTGAAGAACATATGGCTGATTTTGCTGATTTCCATATCAGTTTTGATAACTATCACACAACTCATTGTGAAGAAAACCAAGCACTATCGAGCGATATTTATAATAAATTACATGCAAAGGGCCATATTAAAACCCGTGTTATTTCACAGTTATATGATCCTGAAAAAGGCATGTTTTTACCTGATCGTTTTGTAAAAGGCACTTGTCCTAAGTGTAAAAGTGAAGATGAGAATGGTGATAGCTGTGACAATTGTGGCGCAACCTACTCTCCTACCGAGGTTATTAACCCACGTTCAGTAGTATCCGGTGCTACACCGGTATTAAAAGATTCTGAACATTACTTTTTTGACTTACCAGCCTTTGAAGGCATGTTAAAAGAGTGGATTCGCAGCGGCGCTTTACAAGAAGAAATGGCGAATAAACTAAGTGAGTGGTTTGAGCAAGGCTTAAAGCAATGGGACATTAGCCGTGATGCACCTTATTTTGGTTTTGAAATTCCGAATGCGCCAGGTAAATTTTTCTACGTTTGGTTAGATGCGCCTATTGGTTACATGGGTAGTTTTAAAAATCTGTGTAATAAAAATAGCAGTATCGATTTTGATAGCTTCTGGAAAAGCGGCTCAGATGCTGAGCTTTATCACTTTATTGGTAAAGACATCATTTATTTCCATAGTTTATTCTGGCCTGCAGTACTTGAAGGCGCAGGATACCGTAAACCGACCTCAGTTTTTGCTCACGGTTTTGTTACCGTAAACGGCGCTAAAATGTCTAAATCTAAAGGGACATTCATTAAAGGTCGTACGTATTTAGAGCACTTAAATCCTGAATATTTACGTTATTACTACGCTGCTAAATTAACGAGCCGTATCGATGATTTAGACTTAAACCTTGAAGATTTTGCACAACGTGTAAATTCTGACTTAGTGGGTAAGGTTGTTAACATCGCCTCACGCTGTGCAAGCTTTATTACTAAACGTTTTGATGGCATGTTATCAACTAATATTGATAACCAAGCGCTTGCCGATGAAGTAATGGCTGCTGGCGACAGTATTGCTGCTCATTACGAATCTCGTGATTTTGGTCGTGGTATGCGTGAGATCATGGCACTTGCTGATAAAGTGAATGAATATATTGCGGTGAAAGAACCATGGCAATTAGTGAAAGATGAAAGCAAGCAACAAGAAGTTCAAGATATTTGTTCACTTGGCATCAATATGTTCCGTACCTTAGTCATCTATTTAAAACCTGTATTACCAGTACTTGCAGACAGCACCGCAGCTTTCTTAAATGATGAACTTATATGGGATGGACATAAAACACTATTAACAGATCATAAAATCAATAAGTTTAAAGCCTTATTACAACGTGTTGACATGGATAAAGTTAATGCGATGACAGAAGCATCAAAAGATAGTTTAGGTGCTGCGCCAAAAGAAGAAAAGAAACCTGCGAAGAAAAAGAAAGCAGCTAAAGTAGTAGATAATTCTGCAGCCTTAGCAAACCCACTTGCAGAAGACCCTATTTCTGAAGAAATTCAGTTTGATGATTTTGCAAAAATTGATTTACGTATTGCAACCATTGTGAATGCAGAGCACGTAGAAAAAGCAGATAAATTACTGAAACTGACACTTGCCCTAAATGATGACGCGAGCGAAACTCGACAAGTTTTTGCTGGAATCAAGTCAGCTTATCAACCGGAAGATTTAATTGGTAAGCAAACGGTAATGGTTGCTAATTTAGCACCACGTAAGATGCGTTTTGGACTGTCAGAAGGTATGGTATTAGCAGCAGGCCCTGGTGGTGAGGATTTGTGGATATTAAATCCTGATGATGGTGCTAAAGCGGGTATGAGAGTAAAGTAATAGCTAAACTTATACAGCTTAAATAACAAAATAAAAAAGGTATAGTGTAACGCGATACCTTTTTTATTGCTTAATTGCTTATAATTAAACGACTAAACACGTGAGAACATTGATGCTCAAAGCGTTAACAAGTTTACTAAGAAAAGTACCCGCTTCACTATTGATTATTATCGCTATGGTGACTGGGCTAATCGTTGGAGCTAGTACTTCCACTGTATTTGCGGGTGTTAACGAGATTGCCAATGCTTTTGTGATGTTGTTACAAATGACGGCTCTACCCTATATATCACTGTCGCTTATTACAGGCATAGGAAGTTTATCCTCAGATAAAATTAGTAGTACGATAAAGAAAAGTATTGCTATTGTATTCTCGCTAATCTCCATTGTACTTGTTTTCATCCTACTTGCTCCCATTGCCTTTCCAGACTGGCAAAGCGCTGACTTTTACAGTGTAAACACCATCAAAACAGCGCAAGAATTTGATCTTATCCAGTTATTTATACCAACTAATCCTTTTTATTCATTTGCCAATGGCCTTATTCCAAGTGTTGTAATGTTTAGTATATTGGTGGGTATAGGTTTGATGAATGTAAAGGCCAAGAAACAAACCTTACTTGCATTACTTGGGCTAAATAATGCCATTATTAATGTAAGTTCAATGGTAATGAAACTTGCCCCTCTTGCTATTTTTTGTATTGCTTTACGCGCCGCTGCCACTATAGATTCATCGCAAATTGATGCATTACTCGTTTATATTGTTACCGCCGGTGTTTTAGTTTTCTTACTTACTTTTTTAATACTGCCAGCCATTGTTGCCACCATTACACCATTTGAGTATAAAGACATACTTAGGACTACTCGTTCAGCTATGATCACAGCTTTTGCAACAGGAAGCTTTTTTATTGTTATCCCATTAATTGTCGAAAAAACGAAACAATTAATTGAACAAATGAATACCATCAACACACAACTAAAATTAAACGCAGTTACCGCCCCAAGTATTATCGTACCTATTAGTTTTAGCCTACCCATTGGTGGGAAGTTACTGGCATTATTATTTGTATTTTTTGCAGCTTGGTTTTCGGGTACGCAAGTAAATACAGGTAATTATCTTCATTTATTAACGGTTGGTTTATCGCAACTATTTGGTTCAAATTCGGTGGCAATGCCGCGTTTATTAGAACTGTTTAATGTGCCCAGTTCATTATTTGAATTATTTCTTGTAGCAGAAAATTTAATTGTTGGTCGGCTAGGCGCGCTGTTATCAGTAATATTCTCTGCTAGTTTAGTTATTTTAATTGCCACAAGTATCGTTAAACAGTTTACTTTTAAATGGCGAACATTTAGTAAATATTTATTAATACTGCCTGCCATTTCAATTATTGCTTTTATAACGTTAAGATTTACCTTTGATAGCATTAGTTTCCAATATCAGGGTTATAACAAATTTATTGAACGAGATTTTGTAATTCTTGATGTTAAAAGCACAGTACTCAAAGCACCAGAAAATATCGAAGCTAATTCTCAACCTTATGTTGATGTACTCACGCGTATAAAACAACGCGGATATATTCGTGTCGGTTATTTTAGAGATGATTTACCTTATACCTTTCATAACAGTAAAGGAAAATTGGTTGGTTTTGATATTGAAATAATTAACTTACTTGCTGACGATCTAGGTGTATCAATAGAGTTTGTTCGTATTTTCCACAAAGAAGCTAAAGAGTTACTTTCATCCGGCTATTTAGACATGACAACAGGCATTCCCGTTTTGCCTAACAACATGAAAGAATTAACTTTAACAGTCCCTTATAGTAGCCAATCTATTGCCTTTATTGTGAAAGATAAAAGACGCCATGAATTTACAGACTGGAAAACTATCTTTAATAATGAAAGCTTAATCATTTCAATTCCAGAGCTTTATTACAGTGAAAACTTGATAAAACGTTACTTCAAGCATAATAAAGTATGGGAAATATCCACTCCAAGATTATATTTTAAAGAAAAATATCAACATATTGATGCAATGCTCTTTGGCGCCCCAACAGCTTCCGCATGGACATTATTACATCCTGAATACACGGTTGTTGCACCTAAACCTGCACAGCCTCCCTTAGCAATGGCATTTGCTATTAATAGCGATGATAGAGCTTTTGAGCTATTTATGCGTAATTGGATTCAAATGAAAAAGCAAAATAACGATATAGAACGCTTATTTAATTATTGGATTGCTGGTAAAACCCCTCTTTCATTAAACAAGAAACAATAGGTACTACCTCAATATGAACAAAAAACACTTTATTTTATCAAGTATTATTTTACTAACGACTACTTTGATAACAAGTTGTAGCGGTAAACATTTATCAACTAACTTAGATGAAGAAAATTTTGACCGTTACTTTTCTGCTGCAAAAGTAAAAATTTATCAACAAGAAAGTGATATGCAAAGTCGATTTCACTATATTGGCGCTGTTGAGGGACAAGATTGTCAAGTTAAGCCTCATCATGCAGCACCTGATGAAGTTAATGCACGAACACAAGCACGACGAAATGCCTTTCAACAACAAGCCAATGGCGTTATCTTTACTGGCTGTACGTTATTATCATCACAGCAATTAGCTCAAATAAAAGAAAGTAACGATGCACAACAATGTCACGCAATTGTCATTTGTTACGCAAGAGCATTTGCTGTAGAAACATCGACTGAAAATTAAATGCAAAATACCTCTATAAGCGCTAACAATTCAAGCACCAAAGATAAAGTTGAATTCAATATCATTGGTCGAGTTAACTCACCTTACAAAGAAAAGTTTGCGATACCTCGTCAACCGGGTTTAGTCACATCAGCCAAAGCAACGATTGCACTGAGTAATAACGCAAACAATGAAGAGTTAGTAAGAGAACTAACGCAATTTAGTCATATTTGGGTGCTATTTATTTTTCACGGAACACAACAACAAGGTTGGAAGCCTTTAGTAAGGCCACCACGTTTAGGTGGGAATAAAAAAATTGGAGTATTAGCTACTCGCTCTACCTTTAGACCAAACCCTATTGGCATGTCAGTAGTGAAGCTAGATAAAGTCACTATTGAAAATAAACAGGTAATGTTGCATATATCTGCAATTGATTTATTAGATAAAACTCCCGTGGTAGATATAAAGCCCTATGTGCCCTATTCAGACTCAATTCCCCATGCTAATGCAGGTTTTGCGCAAACTCAGCCATCAAACAATTTAAGCGTTGTATTTAGCCCACAAGCGCAAACTTCCTTAGTAAAATACCGTGATACGTATCCTGATTTAGCCTTGTTTATTGAACAAGTACTGATGCAAGACCCTCGACCAGCTTACAAGCAAGGAAAGGATGACGGCAAAACCTATGGTATGAAGTTATATAGTTTGAATATTCAGTGGCAAATGACGGGGTTATCTAGTGTTGAAGTTATTGATATAACAGCTACATAAATATCATTACTTTCAAATTAAACACATAAAAAAACCGATATTAACATTGTCACTATCGGCATATTCATCAGTAATGTTGCTTTCTACATTTGAGCTTTAAAGCGATACATCAATAATTATTAATGTTGATGTCCGCCAACACCATGAGCATGTCCATGCTCAACTTCTTCAGCAGTCGCAGCGCGAACTTCAACAACTTCAATATCAAAAGATAATACTTTACCAGCCAATGGTGGATTAATATCAACTGTTACCATGAACTTGCCTGACTTAATTACTGTAACCTGACGCTGACCTTGTTCAGTATGAACAACACCAATCATACCTGCTTTCCATTTAGCATTTTTACTTGGTAAGCCTTGTAAATGCTTCACAGGTACACGTTGTACCATATCTTCCTGACGCTCACCGTAAGCTTCTTCAGGCTGTAATGTAACACTGAATTTATCACCCGCTTCTTTATCTGTTAACGCTTTTTCCAAGCCAACTAGGGTATTATTAGCACCATGTAAGTACGCAAGAGGATCATTTCCATGAGATGATTCTAATTCCTGACCTGCTTCATCTTTTAGTACATAGTGAAACTGAACAACACTTTTATCGGTGATTTTCATTTTATTTTTCCATTGTTAACAATTTGTAATTACGCGCAGTTTAATCTATCTACGCCCACAAAAGCAAAATAACTACACTTAATATAATTAAAAACATGCCAAAATATTCAATAGCCGTTATTTTTTCTTTAAATAAACGGTACGTTAGCCCTAAAGTTATAAAAAATTCGACCTGACCTAACGCTTTTACATAGGCTGCTGTTTGAAAACTTGCTCCAGTAAACCAGCCAATAGAACCTAAAACACTGGTCACTCCAACAAATAAGCATAAACGCCAATGCTTTAACATTAACCCTAATTGTGATTTATCATGGAAATACACATACGTTATTGAAATTAAAGACTGAACTGTAATCATAAAGACAAGTGTTACAGCAGCACTAACCATTAAATCTGTATGTAATGCTAGGCTTGATTCTCTGATGAGTAAGGTCGTAATGGCTAAACCTAAACCTGCTCCCAAGCCAAAAAGTAAACCCGTCATTGCATCAGATCCCGCCAACATTTCGCGCAAACTAAACTTAACTTTTGAGACTAAAAATACGCCTATAACGCCAACAATAACGCTTAGCCATCCCATAAAACTTAAAGGAGCTGCAAATAATAAAGCACCAACTACAGCAACCTGAATGGCTTCAGTTTTTGCTAAGCTGGTTGCCACAGCAAAGTTCTTATATCGAAATGCTGCCACTAAAAAAGCAGTACCTATAATTTGAGTAACACAAGCGATCAACGCATAGAATAAAAACTCATTATTCAATTGTGGAGCTTCAATTTTTTTAAACGATAACATCCATACAAGATAAATCCATGCAAAAGGAAGCGCGTAGACATAACGAACGGCAGTAGTTGCCATTGAATTCAACTTACCAGAAAGCTGCTTTTGGCCAGCAGTACGAACGGCTTGCATTGTTGCGGCAAGTAACGTGAAATAAATCCAAATTTCCACTGATATTTATCCTATTTCATGTAAATTAGTCATGATAAAGCAAACTCTTTATCTAATTGACTAAAACCTAAGCCACTGTGTTTTTCAACTTTAATTTGTACTGATATTCGTTCTTTCAAAGCCTCAACATGACTTATGATACCTATCATTTTGCCCGTTGCATTTAAGTTATCTAACGCATCTAAAGCAACTTCTAACGTATCATTATCTAAAGTGCCAAACCCTTCATCTAAAAAGAGTGAATCTATACTTGTTTTGCTGCTGACCAAATCAGAAAGTGCTAGCGCTAATGCCAAACTAACTAAAAAACTTTCCCCGCCAGAGAGTGTTTTTGTATCCCGCACACTATCACCCTGCCATGTATCAAGAACAGATAAGCTTAAATTTTCATCCTGCTGACACTGTAATTGATAACGACCATCAAGCTTGTTTAATTGTTCATTAGCTAAATACACCAAATGATTAAGGGTTAAACCTTGAGCAAAACGTCGGAATTTAGCGCCATCAGCAGAGCCGATTAAACGGGTTAAATAAGCGAGATCGTCTAACGCATTTTGTCCATCGGTTATTTGAGAAAATAAACTTTCCTGCTGAGTTCTATTTTGTGCATCCGTATTGAGTGCTTGCTGAAACTGCCCAAGTTGCAATTGCGTTTGTCTCATTTTTTCAGTTAAGTTTTGTATCTGTTGTGCAAGCATGTCAAATTTGATTAATTGCAATATATTCAAGCTGTCTCTTATACACATCTCCGAGCCCACG
>OJGT01000181.1_pt1 | contig 11348 bp, 10 predicted proteins | sample 1595031 | NCBI WGS metagenome assembly OJGT01 (sample SAMN05416857, study PRJEB24817) | seawater metagenome | isolation source: Sea water | place: Canada:Atlantic | collected 2013-11 | reverse complement strand
TAATAGAATAATAAATACTTTTAAGAGTAGTTTAAAATAGTTAAAGAAACGTCGAAGGAAAATAGCTTTCCTTCGACAAAGGTTTTTACTCGGCAATATACTCAACAACTTCTAAACCAAAACCAGACAGTGAATGGTATTTAGTTTGTGAGCTTAAAAGTCTCATTTTACTGACACCTAAGTTAGACAATATTTGAGATCCAACACCAACATTGCGCGATCCAACATGACGGCTAACTTCTTTTACTGTTTCACCTGCATCAATTTTAGCGTATTTTTGAACAAGATTAATCAATTCCATTGGCGATTCATGTTTACCTAATAAAACTAAAACCCCACCTTCTTTAGCAATTTTTTCTAATGCATTAGCCATTGGCCATTTAGCCACACTTTCACGTTCACTAAATAATAAATCTCTGAAAGTATTTTCTAAATGTACACGTACTAACGTCGGTTCATCTGCTTTAATTTCACCTTTAGTTAATGCAAAGTGTGCTTGGCCATCAATGGTGTCTTTAAATACAGTTAAATCAAAATCACCAAACACGGTAGGTAATTTACATTGTGAAACACGCTCAATGGTTGTTTCTGTGGCATTTCTAAATTCAATTAAGTCTGCGATTGTACCCATTTTTATATCATGCTTTTTAGCAATGATTTCTAAATCAGGACGACGAGCCATTGTGCCATCTTCATTTAAGATTTCTACAATCACCGCAGCAGGCTCAAGACCAGCCATACGAGCTAAATCAACACCCGCTTCAGTATGACCCGCACGATTAAGTACACCACCATCTTTGGCAATTAATGGGAAGATATGCCCTGGTTGTACAATATTTAAATGTGTCGCATCTTTTGCAACAGCGGCAAGTACAGTAGTCGCTCTATCCCCTGCTGAAATCCCCGTCGTTACACCGGTAGCAGCTTCAATAGAAACCGTAAAGTTAGTACTAAATTGCGCATCGTTTTTATCAACCATTAAAGGTAACTTTAATGTTTCACAACGTTCTTGAGTCATTGGCATACATATCAAACCACGACCATGCGTTGCCATAAAGTTAATAGCTTGCGGCGTTACCATTTCAGCCGCCATGATGAAATCACCTTCATTTTCGCGATCTTCATCGTCCATTAAAATAACCATTTTACCTAAAGCGATATCATCAATTATTTCTTGTGGTGTATGTAAGTTCATTAGATTCTCTTTGGTTATTTGTTTGTATTCATTCGTCTATCATACCCCTCATGATATCAAGCTTACAATTGAGTAAACTTTAGTTTTGATATTTAGCGTCAAAACATCATATGGTACTTAGCATTAAGTCACAAAACTCTTAAAGTTTTTACTAGAATTTCTTCATTTTCAGAGGTAAGTGAATTGTTAAATTTATTTTATAAAGCCAGCTTTCTGCAATAAAGATTCCGTTACATTTGATTTAGGCTCATTTTCAGAGCTACTTTTTGTAAGTAAACGCTCGATATAACGAGCAATTAAATCAACTTCTAAGTTCACTTTAGTACCCAGTTGATAATGAGCAAAAATAGTTTCTTTTACTGTATGTGGAACAATTGTTAAACGGAATTTATCATTCGTTAACGCATTAACAGTTAAGCTTGTTCCATCAATGGTTACTGAGCCTTTTTCTGCAATGTAGTGAGCTATATCACTAGGCATAGAAAGCCAATATTCTATACTGTTACCGTTGTTGGTAATAGAGATAATTTCAGAGACACCGTCAACATGACCTGAAACCATATGACCACCAAAGCGTGTACTCGCCATCATTGCTTTTTCTAAGTTAACGGCCATACCTGCACTGTAATTAACAAAACCAGTTCGCTGTAGTGTTTCATTAGAAACATCCGCACTGTAAGTATGCTGATCAAAATCAATTACCGTTAAACAAATACCATTAGTGGCGATTGAATCACCAAGTTTAACATCGCTCATATCTAAGTTATTGGTAGCAATAACTAAACGTGCTCCTTGAGCATTTATATTAATTGACTTAATTGTGCCAACTGCTTCAATTATTCCGGTAAACATAATATTTCTCGATTAAATTTTTATTTAACGTAAAGCTATTTGCTGTGCTTTGTTTATGCGCCTTTATTCAGTAAGGCCGTAATACGAACATCACAACCTACCAGTCGCACATCAGTAATATTCAGGGCTTTAGCTTGCGATAGTGACAAAATATTAGGCATTTCTACCAAATTCTTGCCCTCGCCTCCCATCAATTTAGGTGCTTGATAAAGTATCAATTCGTCAGCTAAATCTTGCTCAATAAAAGCACCCGCTAAATTAGCACCCGATTCGACTAAAACGTCATTTAAACCACGCTTAGCTAGCATGCTTAATAGTGCCGACAAGTCAATTTTGAACTCACCACGACTATTTTTAACCGTAGGTAATTTCACTTGTTCTACAAAATGAGGCCATTGTGGTGAATTTTCAAGGGGAGAAGTGGTTAAAGTGTTGATAATTATTACAGGTGAATCTATTTTAAAAAACGCTAATTCTGGAGTTAAACGGTTTTGGCTATCAATAACTACACGTACTGGCTGACGAACATCACTTTCTTTATAAGTGCTCTGCAACTCACCTAAATCTGACCAACGTACATTCATCTTGGCGTTATCTAAAAGAATAGAATCTGCGCCAGCAATAATGGCACAACTTTCAGCCCTTAATTTTTGAACATCGGTTCTCGCTTTTGATGATGTTATCCATTTACTCTCACCATTTTTCATTGCAGTTTTGCCATCAAGGCTTGCCGCAAGTTTTACTCGAACATAAGGTAAAGCTTGGGTCATTAGTTTGATAAAACCGAGATTCAATGTTTTCGCTTCACTCTCAAGTAAGCCTGATTCTGCTTTAATTCCAGCGCTTTCTAACATGGCTATACCTCGACCTGAAACAGCGGGGTTTGGATCAACCATTGCAGATACAACACGAGCTACTTTGGCATCAATTAACCCTTGAGCGCAAGGGGGAGTTCGACCAAAGTGACTACAAGGCTCTAGTGTAACGTATGCTGTTGCGCCCTTAATTAAGTGTGGATAATTAAGCCTAGCATCAGCTAAAGCATTTACTTCGGCATGCCCTTTTCCTGCTTTTTGATGAAAACCACGGCCAATAATTTGAGCTTTACCATCAATACTATTCACGAGTACACAACCTACTCGAGGATTGGGAGAAGTAGTGTAATGGCCTTGTTTAGCTAACTTAATAGCGAGTGCCATATAATGATGATCTGCTTGATTAAACACCTTACTTCTTCTGCCCTGTATTTTTTATTACTTTTTGATCTGTCTTTTTATCTGTGTTTTTATCTGTGTTTTTACCTCGACTAAGGCTTTCTTTACCTAATCTGGCAATTTCATCAGCAAACTCGCTAATATCTTCAAAGGATAAATACACTGAAGCAAAACGTAAATAAGCAACTTTATCTAATTCTTTAAGCTGTGCCATAGTCAAGTTACCTAACATTTCACTTGTAACTTCGCGCTCACCTGTCGCTCTTAGTTGAGATTTTAATTTATTGATAGATAACTCAACGCGTTCAATGCTAACCGGACGTTTTTCTAATGCTCGACTAAAGCCACTACGCATTTTATCTTCATTAAAAGGTTCACGAGTGCCATCACGCTTAATAATGCGAGGCATCAGCAATTCTGCACTTTCAAAAGTGGTATAACGCTCATGACAAGCAAGACATTCACGGCGACGGCGAATTTGGTGACCATCTGAAACCAAACGAGAGTCGATAACCTTGGTGTCTGTGGCACTACAAAATGGACAATACATTATTTACTCATGGGGGTTATAAATTACAAGCTAGCATTTTTAATACGGGATCAAAAATGGTCGCTAATTGCGACCATTTTAATATAAATTCACTTTAATTAGTAAATTAGTTTTGCTTTTTCAAAAAATTAGCAATGACTATTTATATACAGGGAAACGTGCACAAAGCTCTTTAACTTTTGCTTGAACTGCAACAATTGTTTCTTCGTTTTCAATGTCGTCTAGTACATCACAAATCCAGCTTGTTATTGCTTTAGTTTCTTCAAGACCAAAACCACGACGAGTAATTGCTGGCGTACCAAGACGTAGACCACTCGTTACAAACGGAGAACGAGGATCATTAGGAACAGAGTTTTTATTTACAGTGATGTGTGCTTTGCCTAACGCTGCATCAGCTGCTTTACCTGTAATATCCTTATCAATTAAGTCAAGTAACAACAAGTGGTTATCTGTACCATTTGATACAACTTTATAGCCACGCTCTTGTAATACCGCAACCATTGCTTTGGCGTTATCAAGAACATTTTGTTGGTAGACTTTAAATTCTGGTGCTAATGCTTCTTTAAATGCTACTGCTTTAGCCGCAATAATGTGCATTAATGGGCCACCTTGACCGCCAGGGAATACAGCACTGTCTAGTTTTTTGTAGATTGCTTCATCATCACAACCTGAAACAATTAAACCACCACGAGGGCCAGCTAATGTTTTATGCGTAGTTGTTGTTACAACGTGTGCATGTGGCACTGGGTTTGGATAAAGTCCAGCAGCAACAAGACCTGCAACGTGAGCCATATCAACGAAGAAGTAAGCGCCAACACTGTCAGCTATTTTACGCATACGCGCCCAATCAACAATACCTGAAAACGCAGAAAAACCACCAATGATCATTTCTGGTTTGTGTTCATTTGCTAAACGTTCAACTTCATCATAATCAATATCGCCTGTTTCTGGGTGAAGACCGTATTGAAAAGCTTCATATGATTTACCAGAAAAGTTTACATGTGAACCATGAGTTAAGTGACCGCCATGAGCTAAGCTCATACCTAACACTTTACCACCTGGTGTAACTAGCGCTTGAAAAACAGCTGAGTTAGCTTGAGAACCAGCATGTGGTTGAACGTTAGCATATGTAGCACCAAATAATTCTTTTGCACGATCAATCGCTAATTGCTCAGCTACATCAGCATACTCACAACCGCCGTAATAACGCTTGCCAGGGTAACCTTCTGCATATTTGTTCGTTAATTGTGAACCTTGTGCTTCAAGAACACGTGGGCTACAGTAATTTTCAGAAGCAATTAATTCAATATGCTCTTCTTGGCGTACAACTTCATTATTCATTGCTTCATAAAGTTCTGCATCAAAGTCTGCAATATTCATATCACGAGTAAACATGTTTTTTCCTTAAATATACAACCATTATGGCTGCAAGTTATTATTGTATGTTAACCATACAATTAAAGGGCTAAAATAATGCCGCATATTCTGCCTGAATTTGCTGAAAATGTATATGTTGTTTTAGTCAATTTTATCTTATCTTATGCACTATTTATCATAAAATAATGCATAAGTATTAATATCTATATTAAGTTATAAATGTATATGCATCTATTAATGAGAATAGAATTAACTTAACGCAAGCACAACCGTTTCAGAGCGTAATTTTTTCGCCATCAGTAGCACTAATAAAGCAGTGATGGCAATGGTAACAAATCCTGTAAAACCCAGTAGTGACCACGACACAGGGAGCCCTTTAAACAGATCTTCCATAATAAGTGATTGACCAGAAATAGGCAGCCATTTCAGCCAGTTAGGTTTGTCATCTACAAACATCATAATTACCGGTATCATCGCAGGTAACATGATAATCATAGAAACCATAGATTGTGCTTCTTTAAAATTCTTTGATTGAAAAGCAACAAATAGCTGTAATGCAGAAGCAAAAAAGCAGATAGGGAAAAGTAGTAATAGTAATGCGGCTACGGTGAAAGCATCTAAGCTAAAACTAGCACCGATTTTTGTTAAATCAATAAAGCTGACAGAAAACGATGTCAAACTTAACGTCAATATTACGCCTGTACAGGCTATTATACTGGCACAACAAAGTTTAGCAAAAACAATTTTGACCGTGCTAACTGGTTGGCATAATAGCATTTCAAGGACATTACGTTCACGCTCCCCTGCACTTGAATCAATAGCTACCGGTAAGCCTGACATAAATGCTGCCATCAATAAATATAAACCAAGCATCATGGAAATAATCATAGCATTTGAATTTGGTAATGACCTATCTTGTTCAATGACATTAATTGCTTGTAATAATTTAACATCAATACCTCGAACTAATAAACGTTTATAACCAATACCACGAGCATAGTGATTTATTGTAGTTTTAATGCGTCTAATTGGAGATAAATTAGCCTTTTCACTGTAATCTGCACTGAGATAAATATCAATCGTCTTACCATCAAGCATATCTTGATTAAACGTTTCAGGAATTGTTAACGTTAACTCACGCTCATCCCAAACCGATCTTTTAGCAACGGGGACATCTCTAAATAAGAGAATATTCTCTTTATTCAAAGCTTTTATTAATTTTGGTGCATACTCTGCGCCTGAAATTTTAAGATAAATAGCTGGTGTTTCTACCGCTTCTTTGATCATCACTTTAGACATGGCAAAAATCATAACAGGTGCCATTACGGCCATAGTCATAGCTAACATCATCGCGCGTTTGTCTCTAAACGCTTCCTTTAACTCTTTGCCAAGCAATGCTTTAAACTGATTTAAGCTAGCAGAAATCATGCGGCAACTCCTTCATCTGAACCAATAATTTTAACAAAGGCTTCTTCTAATTGCGTTTCACCTGCTAACTCGCATAGTTCTTGTGGCGTTCCTTGCGCGGCTAACTTTCCATCAGCCACAATAATGACACGGTCACAAAGTGCTGCCACTTCTTGCATGACATGTGATGAAAACAAAATACAGTGACCTTTTTCTTTAAAGCGCGCAAGATACCGTCTCAAAATACGAGTACTCATTACATCAAGCCCACGAGTTGGCTCATCAAGTACAAAGTTTTTAGGTTGATGCACTAAAGCTTGCGCTAATGTTACCTTCATTCGTTGACCTTGAGAAAATCCTAATGTTTTTCGATGCGCTAATTCAGCCATCTCTAAATCATTAATGACGGCTTCAATGGCTTGATGTTTTGCTTGCCCCTGCAAACCATGAATACTGGCAAAATAATCGATTTGTTCATACGCAGTTAATCGCTCATATAAACCAAATTTATCAGGAAAAATACCTAAACGAGCCCGTGCTGCAAGAGGGTTATCAACCACATTAATACCATCAATCGTCGCACTCCCCTCATCAGCTTTAAGTAGCCCATACAAAGTACGTAAACAGGTGGTTTTTCCTGCGCCATTAGGACCTAAAATTCCTGTTATCTCACCATCGTTCGCAGTAAAAGAGAGTCCATCTAAAGCAATTACAGGTTTATCTTTCTTACCAAACAACCCTTTTTTAGCGCCACCAAATGATTTACGTAAATTAGTCACTTCTATCATTTGTGAGTACCTCCTTCGGTATTATTCAGTGTTTCAATGGTTGATATCCCACCATTTAAATTGGTCATAAAAGATTCTTTAGGAATATCATCTAAACATGTTTCATCAAGCGCGTTAGGGTTAAGTGATGTTAAAAACTCATTAATAATATCGCTAGCGCATGTAGTAATGGCAACCGTATGAGCTGCATTTTTAACAACGATATGTTTGTTATTTGGTAATGAGTTGGCGCTATATTCACCATTGCTTGGTGGCGTTACGGGGTCTAAATCACCCGATAGAATAAGTGTAGGGATATTAGCAACAACAGGCTTGTAAAAGTCTTCATTCGGACGATATTGTGGCCATAATGGACAAGATAGTTTGAAACTTAAGTGGCTATCATCACCTCCAAAATCATTATTAGCATCTAATAAATAATCATCGTTAGATATTCTTGGGTAATCTTCATTACAGGTAATATTTAACAATAGACCGATATAAATACCTTGGCCTCCTTCTGTTTGTGCAACTAAACCGGCTAAAGGCATATAGTTGCCTAAATAAGCCTGATGAATCATCAAGGGCACTAATGAACGTGAAGCCACTGAATATAACTGACTACGAATTGTGCCTAAAAACTTTGCTTTACTTATAACAAATTTAGTTTGTGTACCGAGTCGTGGATGGGCAATTGTCACTTGAGCTGGCTGTTTTTCAAGGCGAGTTAACAATGCTTGAAACTCTTGTTCTAGTTGCGGAAATGCTTGCTGACAGCTAGGTTCTTTTTGGCAGTTCTGTAATAATAAATTAAATGAACGTGCCGAACTTTGACCAAATAATCCAATAGGTACTTCTATTGGCCCAACACTATCTAAAACAACACTGCGTAATGAGTCAGGAAACAGTCGCATGTAAACAAGACCTGCGCGCGTTCCATAAGAGCCACCATAAATATTAATTTGTTGATGCCCCAGTGCTATTCGTACCGCCTCAAAATCACGAATGGCATTTTCTGAATTATACTGGCTCAGATCTCCAGTTAAATTACTGATACAACGTTTAATATCTTCTGCAGAAAAGTCTTCAGGTATTAGAGCATAAACATTTTGCTCTGTAGCATCCTCACATTGTAAAGGATGCGATGCTCCAGTACCCCGTTGATCAATCAAGATCAAATCACGAGTTTTACGTACTTCGTAGAACACACTCGATAAACCCGATGCTAATTCTGCTGCAGCTTGTCCGGGCCCTCCCGCAAGAAACATCAACGGTGTTTTCTGATCACTGCTATCAATAGCAGGTAAAACAACAAAGTTTATTCCAATATGCTCTCCATTAACCTTGTTATAGTTTTCAGGTACCTGCAATGTACCGCATTTAACTTGCGACCTAATACCATCTACATGACAGTTTTCTAGTGTTAATTGTTGATTATTACCGTAAACACTTATGCTCACCAGTAAAATTAACAATGATGCAGCCACCCTTATATTTTTCATTTTATCTATCCATTTCATTTACAGAATCAGCGGTATTCTATTTTATTTTATCTCCCTTTGGAATGTAGCCATTTGTAAATATTTATAAATAGCCATTCACAAACGCTCTAATAAAAGATAAAGTTTAACTAAGAATTTTCCTAAGTAACAAAGGACCCCCCATGGAAATAAATCAATGGGTAGATGAGTTGTTTGAAGTATTTGACGAAGATAAAGACGGTGTAATTAACCGCTCAGAATTCGTAGAATTAATTGAAGTATTATTACAGGATAAAGGGCTTCGCATGTGTGAAACCATATTTAACCGTTTTGATACAAACCATAGTAACTCTATCTCTAAAGATGAGTTAAAAGTAATGGTGATAGAGTTAGCGTTATAGTTTAACTGCTTACTTTTTGATTTTATGTAGCTTTCTCATGGGGAGCTACACTATTTGCTATAGTCTTATTTTACTCACAGCGATACTCTGCTGCCTGCACTTAATCAAGACTTTCTTCTTCTACTATTGTTCCCAATACCGCTGCTCGTGCTACTTTTATTATTTGAAGTTTAATCAACCTAAACGCACAAACCTCTTTGAACCAATTTAAAAAATATACCCAAGTCCCTTAAAGATACAAGCTTTAAAGTCATTGGGTATAAATTGAAAATACGCTGGTGTTATTTAATCGATAACAATGTTTTCTTTAGTGCTTCTTTATTGATTTTATTCTTATCGCTTTGGATCAACGGCAATGATTTTTTATAAACAACTCGACTAGGTATCATGTACGAAGCAAGATGTTTTTTCAGCTCAAATAAAATTTCTTTTTCAGTAATCTCAGTTGCTGCAGAGTAGACCATCACTATTTCTTCTTCGATAAGTTCATTGTCTAATCCAAAAACCGCGCATTTTTCAATTTGCGGAATATTCTTAGCTACAACAGATTCAATTTCATAAGGTGAAACCCTAAAGCCACGTGTTTTAATCATGTCATCTTGTCTAGAAACGAAGTAGAAATAACCTTCTTCATCTTTGTAAACATAATCACCGGTAGCGACTACTAATTCGTCAGTTAACTGCCCTTCAAGATTAATAACATCTTTTAAAATTTGTACCGACTTAAATCGCTCTGAGTTTTGTTCTGGAGCATTCCAAAAACCACGATAAATATAACCACCGCGATGAATCAACTCACCCACTTCACGAACACCACATTCTTTACCTTCTTCATTGATAACATAAAGCTCAACATCAGGAATAGCTTTACCAATAGAGTCAGGTCTAATTTGTACTTGTAATGGGTCAAGATAGGTTGAACGAAATGCTTCCGTAAGACCATGCATAGAATAAAAATCAGCGTGCTGAAAGGTTTTCTTGCAGTCTTTAATCATTTTTGCAGTAACATTACCACCTGAAGAGGTAATCGTTTTAACCCCTGAGAATAGCTCAGCACTTGGCAATCGGTTAATATCTTCATCAAACATTTGTGAAATGTTTACAGGCATTAAAGGAATAACCGTCACTTTATCGTTGATTAAGTGATTGAAAAAATCTTCCGGTAAAATAAAGCGATGTAACGCTAACGTTGCCGCTTTATATAAGGTACAAAAGATTTGATTTAAACCGTAATCAAGGTTAAAAATTAGTACGCCTGAGATCACATCGTCATGTTCAAGCTGCAAATATTCAGAAACAACACGAGCAGAATCAATCAAATTACGATGCGAAATTACAATACCTTTAGGTGTACCTGACACACCAAAAGAATAGGTAATTACTGCGTTACTATGGCCATTAATATCACATAGATAAGGCTTATTATAATATTTAAAGATTTCATCAAATGATGCAACGCCTTTACTCGCTGTTTCATATGAAATGATATGGCCATCAAAATTAATTTCTTCAATGCTTTCTAACTTTAATTTGTCCGTGATAATACACTTAATATCACAATCGTTAATGATGTACTCTACTTGCTCTGGTTTTAGCAATGTTGTCAGCGGCACTAAAATATAGTCTGTAGACAAAATAGCCAACACCGCAATAACTTGTTCAATACCTTTAGTTGAATAAATACCAATACGTGAATCTTTTGGTAAATCTAACTCATTTAAGTAAAAAGCTACTTGGTTTACTTTAGTAAACAACTGCTCATAGGTAATGCTTTTTTCATTGTAAACTATGGCGTCTTTATCGCTATTGGCTTGTACTGCACCTTCAAGAAGTGTTCTTATACAGTTTATCGACATAAAATTTTTCCTCTTCCTTTAAACGTCTGCGGTTCCAAGCGTCCAAATATCATAATTACTATCAAGAACGGTTATAGGGTTATGCTCTGAATTTAGGATTTTTTTATAGAAAAACGAAATGATATCTTCTATTTCGTTGCTCGTTAATACTTTAGTTATCCCGCCCGTTAACACGATAGAATTAATGGCAAATAACTTTAAATTTATATAAGCTTTTTTATCTGTCTCTTATACACATCTGACGCTGC